>Ga0181585_10004742_pt1 | contig 11828 bp, 9 predicted proteins | sample 071ome_29_FD_132469 | JGI IMG/M metagenome (GOLD analysis project Ga0181585, IMG submission 132469) | Coastal salt marsh microbial communities from the Groves Creek Marsh, Skidaway Island, Georgia - 071407BT metaG (megahit assembly) | ecosystem: Environmental > Aquatic > Marine > Intertidal zone... | reverse complement strand
TGCAGTCAAATCAACTCAGGGAAATTCTATTAGTGTAAAAGCAGGAGAAAATTTAACCTATCAATTTTACACTTCACGATATACCGCAGGAAGCTACAGCATATCTAATTTACCAAATGGACTAAGTTATGATGGGAGTAACACGATGACAGGAAAAATCTCAGAACCGGGCACCTACAATATTCAAATAATTGGACACCGATATAGTAATCAGAACGGTTCCCCCACCCCAACATTTTCTCTTGAAATAATAGTTACTAAAGATGATTCTGAGAATGAATTTGATTCTGAGAAAACCATAGACTCTTATTTTTCTGCATCTATTGATCTTGATAACAACTGGTATCAAGCTTGGATGGGGATCTTCTATATCCCTACTAATGGCAACTGGATCTATCATTCTCATTTAGGCTGGTTATATGCTCACCCTACTGAGCTAGACACTTTTTGGTTTTATGATGAAGGCTTGGGTTGGCTCTACACTTCCAAAACCTTGAATCGTTACTTTTACAGGAACAACCCCAGTGGATGGTTGTATCAATTAGATAGCTCTTCCAACAATCGCTTTTGGGATTATTCACAAGAATCCGAATTGAAGTAGCTTAAAGTTTTGTCTTATACGGTGCACATATTATGGGTAAGTTCTGATGAATCAGGATTTTAACAAGATCTTCAAAACACCCAAATATACCGGGGTGACCTTGTCTTTACTATCTATGTTTGTCCTCGCTGCCATGTTTGTAGTGTGGCAAAAATTTCCCAAACAAGACCCGCTAGAGTCCGAGCAAAATATTTCGATCCTTTGTGATTTTAAATTAAAGATTCCAGTAGAAAAAATCCTAGCTTCATTCAAAAAAGAATATCCCTGTAGCTTTATGGTAAATTTTCTGGATGCCAAGGAACTTACTTCAGCTTTACAAAGTAAAAGCGGCTCTAACGCTGATTTGCTCATCGCGAATAAAACTATCCTGCTAAAATATACTTTTGCAGATTCAAATTATGGAGAAGGTATACCATTTGCTTTTGAAAAACTTTCTAACTCACTGCCCGAACAACAAAGTAATGAACCATTCGTTTGCTCAATCAAAAATGATACTCCACATTCCCGCCTAGCCTTTGCATTAGGACGATACTTTGCCGCCCCAAGTCGCGGTCAATTTTTCTTGGCAGAAGCTGGTTTTACCGGAGTCAACGGTGATATATGGAAACTCAGGCCTACTGTTTCCATTCTTGTTCCGAAAACATATGAAAAAAGAAGCAAGGATATCGCCAAGAAATTTAGCAAGCTTGAGGGTGTAAATTTGGATGTTACGGGTAAAGATGAGCTAGAGGCCAATGCAACCATTCATTTGATTGCACAAAGTAATGCCAAAGAATACCTCCCTGATTTACTGATCGGCTTTAAGGAGCTTAGCCCCGACAATAAATCTTATTTTCCTGCCACTGAAAACTCCCGGCAAGGCTTGGTTTCCTTTTCAACCAGATATAAAAGGACTGCCATTCGTTTTTTTAATTTTTACAATCGTGAAATCTAATCCATTAAAATTCTCCATTGAAGTTTGCGAAATTAGAGTTTTCACAATTTGATAAGGTATGAGACTCTGCATAATCTCTCTTATCATTTCGCTTGTCACTGCACATGCAGATATTGTTTCAACGAAAAGCTGGCACAAACAAGCACCCCAAGGAATTGAGGATTTGGTAGCAATTCAGGAAAGATTAAGATCCCTACTACCTCAAACAAAAGCAGCACTAGTATCCATTGAGGCCATAGATGGAGCTGGTAGTGGTGTCATTGTTTCGGAGGATGGTCTTGTCCTGACAGCAGCCCATGTCATTGGCACAACCGGAAAAAAAATGTTTGTTAGATTACCAGATGGAAAACGGGCACCTGCGGTAAGTCTAGGGGGTTCTGAAATTTCGGATGCGGGAATGCTCCAAATTACTAAAAAGAAGAAATGGCCTTTCGTTCAAATGGCTGCCTCAAACAGCTCCGAAGTGGGGGATTGGTGCTTTGGTCTTGGGCATCCGGGAGGGTTTGACAAGAAAAGGGGAATAGTTGTCCGTATTGGCAAGGTAATCGCCAACAAAGACGAAACCATGCAAACCGATAGTCGCCTTCTTGGAGGAGACTCTGGTGGCCCACTGTTTGATTTCGAAGGTCGTTTAATTGCCATACATAGTAGGGTTTCTCAATTACCCGATCAAAATTTTCATGTGCCTATTGATTGCTTCCATGCAAACTGGGATTTTTTCAAAAATCAGGATCTCATTACCTACGAGAAAATGCAGGCTGGAGGTTTTTTGGGTGTAGAATGTGAATATAAAGAAACTGGTTTGGTGGTACGAGGTGTAATTCCAGACTCTGCGGCAGAACAAGCTGGGGTGCAAATAAATGACATTCTAGTCAGTATAAATAATGAGCAAATCGACTCACGAGAAGAATTCATCATCTTAATATCTTCGATGACGCCTAGCGCATTAGCCAAGATTAAGTTAGTTCGGAATGGTGCAGAATTATCCATTAAGGTTAATCTTGGCTCACGACCGGACCCAAAGTAACAATGAGTAAATAATGAAATCGTTTGTTTCATATTTTTTGCTGCTTGTCTTGTCCTTTAGTTTAGCCCTTGGAGATTCCAATTCCTCCACTGACAAACTTCCCAAGGAATTCAGGTTAAATGGCACTGCGACTCAAGATGCATTTGGCAGCTCCAAGAACAAAGCTCTCCATTCTACCGTCCGCCTGACGAGAAATGATAAGCTTATTGCCATGGGTGCAATTATAAGCCCTGAAGGCCATATACTGACCAAGGCGAGTTCATGTGTTGGAGCCCGCGAAGCTACACTCTCCGGAGGTGAAAAATTCAAATTAAGAGTAAAAAAAAGAAACGAAGCTTTAGACCTTGCACTCTATCAAATGATTTCAGACAGGAATGATTTTAAACCAGTAAATTGGAATGATAGTAATGCATCCAAAGATGTTTCTTGGATTTTATCAGCCTACACTGAGCTTCGTGAGATTCGAATAGGCATAACCAGCGGAAAGCATCGTGAAATAGGCAGAGAAGGGGGCGTTATGGGTGTTATGCTCGGGACTGAAAGTAAACTAGGAATCCACATTACTGAAGTCATTCCTCATGCTGCTGCGGACAAAGCAGGCGTGCAAATTGGAGATGTTATTCAGAAAATTGATGGACGTTCGGTTAAAAAAAGAGATCAAGTTGTAAGTATTGTTGGCAAGAAAGACCCCGGAGATGTGGTAATGATGCAAGCCATGAGAAATGAAAATGAAAAAAACTTTCGAATCACGCTGGGGCACCGGTCCGTAACGTTTGATTTGTTTAATCGAAATATGCAAATGAGTGGTCCTGTTTCTAAAAGGAAAGATAATTTCCCGCTTATATTACAACATGACTTACCCTTGCCCAAGGAGGCTATGGGAGGGCCGGTCTTCGACCTCAATGGTGATTGTATTGGTATAAATATTGCCCGGGTCGATCGTGTAACTTGTTACACGCTTCCAAGCAAAATAGTTTTTCCTGTAGTCAAAGATTTTTTAAGTCTATAGGAGATGGTACCTCATCTTAGTTTGAAACCTAAAACAACTCTAAAACCAATCTCAGAACCCCGCCAAGAGGGATCCAACTTATAACGCTTTGCTGAGCGACAACCGTATGCACTTCTGTAAAAACTTCCCCCGCGCAGAACTCTGGTATTACCTTTAACCGGGCCAATCGGATTGGTTACATCTTGATTCTCGTAATCACCGTAAAAATCATAACACCATTCCATTACGCTTCCGTGCATATCGTAAAGACCCCATTTATTGGGCTTAAATCTCGTCAATTTGGCACCTACAGGGATAAGATTTCCACGATTAATCAAAGTTGCATCTCTACCAATTATCAAATCCCTTCGGCTTCCATCCAAATTAGCATTGAGCCCAGAAAGGCTTTCTCCATCACCAAGCCCAGAAACTCCATTCATGCCTGCACGGCATGCGTACTCCCATTCCGCCTCCGTTGGTAGTCGATAAATCATGCCCTTTGGCAAATCTCCTTTTCGATATGCATTTTCCGTTAATTGATGACAGAAGGCAACGGCTTGCGTATAGGAAACCTGAGTAACAGGCATCTGGATTTGTCTACGGACAATATCTCCAATCTTTTGTGTGATCTCCTTAACATCGAATGATAATTTTGATGCAATTTTTTTTTGCATATCTTTCGAAGTAGTCGACCAATGACTCCAAAGGTATTCTATTTGCTGGAGACTGATCGTACTGATCTGGTTAACTTCTTTTTCCAAAGAAGAAAATTTCTCCTTTAACGATGGCGTTATTTTTTCTTGGTAGGATCCAAGAGGAGAGAAGTTTTTATGAATCCCAACAATAATAATTTTTTCTTGTTCCTGAATATGAAAAGTTGGGTTTCTTTTCCCTGAAACATAAACCGCATTCCAATCCTTGATGGTTGTTTCAAATTTAGACATATAGAAGGGATCGGTTAAGAATACTTTGTGCAAAGTCTCTTCATCCTCCCTGCCCTTTTCATTCTCCGGGCTCCCCATCATAAAATCCCCTGGATTAATTCTCGAAAATTTTGATTTAAACTCCTCATTCTCAAGCTTTTTGATTTGCTCTTTAGAGAGCTCTAAATTGCGAACAAGAGGAAATGGTGGAGATCCATCTCTCTTGGTTGATTGATTGATCTCTTTTTCTTCGGAACAACAAAACAGCAGGATTAAAAAAGGCCAGGCTGCAAACTTCATATCTTACTCAAAATTAAGAGTGGCTCATCGGGAGCTTAATATAAAAGGTTGTTCCTTGTCCCTCTACACTTTGGAACCAAATTTGCCCGCTATGCGACTTCACAACAACACTATGAGCAATAGCCAAACCTTGTCCCGTACCAACACCGACTTCTTTAGTTGTAAAGAAAGGCTCAAATATCCTCTCCTGAACTTTTTTGGGAATTCCTCCCCCATTATCGGTAATTGAAATCACTACACAATTATCATTAGGGTAATGTTTGGTTGAAATATTTATCTCCCCTTTTTCAGCGGATCCAACTCGATCGCGAATTGCATGGGCTCCATTCACAACCAAATTGAGAACTACCTGATTAATCTCACCGATATTACAAGGAACCATCGGAAGATTTTCATCTAAATTGGTTACAATTTCAGCATGGTACTTCCACTCATTGGTAGCGACTACAATGGTTGACTTGATTGCTTGATTAAGATCATTGGGCTTCTTGGCGGACTCCGCATCGCGATAAGCAAAATTTTTCATCGATTTGACGATGGTAGTAATGCGCGAAATTCCTTCCTGAGCCTGTTGAACCGCTTCCGGTGCGTTCTCTTTCAAAAAAGTTAGTTCCTTCTCATCTGGTGCGTTGGGTGTTGCAGAAATTTTGGCAATGAAACCGTCCACGGCATCCTTCAAAAACAAAATGTTATCGTTGGCAAACTGAGAAGGAGAATTGATCTCATGAGCAATACCTGAAGCCAATTGCCCGACTGCTTCCATTTTCTGTGCATGCACCAGTTGGGTTTCCAATTCTTTTCGCTGCTTCATCTCCAGTTCCAGTTGTTCTGTCTTTTTAACCAAAGCGGCGGTTCTTTTCTTTACAGTCGCCTCAAGCCCGACAATGAGTCCCTTTAATCTTCGCGTTAAGGATTTAATTTCCAAAGGTCCAATCTCAGGAGAATTAAAAGGATGCTGTAATTCAATAGAATTCCTGGCGGCATTTTCGAGTCTTGATATTGGTCGGGCAAAACTACGGTAAGTCAAAAATGCGAGTACAGATACCAAAATGAGATAAAAAATAATAGCTACAATTAAGGAAATCTTGGTGTTTGCTTCTCTATCCTCTAATTCCTGCCACTTTAACTTTAATGACTTGTTAGCTTGAACTAAATTTCGCTGTGCATTTAGTTCAAGGTTATCCAAATCATTTTTCAGACTTTCTCTGATGCCCTTATATTTCTCCCGCTCACTTGAAATACGGTTTTCCCAACCATCACCTTCTTTCTCCGTTGGCAGTTTCTGCATTGCCTCCAGTGTATTTTCCAATTCTCTAATGCTTTTAGAAAGTGGATTTAGAGCCTCATCCGAATAGTTGGAAAAATATTTGTCGGACAAAATATTAATGCTCTCCTTGGACAGGGTTAAGGAATCATAAGCTACATTGAAAACGCCAGGATAATCCTGGGGATATATCTCCATAGTTGTAAAAACATTTCTAGTTGTATCCAATAAGGCTTGAACAACCGAAAACTCCTCTGAAGAACTTCCTGAGTTCTTTGCTTCCTCCTCTAAAGATTGAGTTGCTTCCCTTAGGCTACTAAAAGTAAACCATCCGAAAAGGGCAATTAGAAGTGCACCTAATAAACTACCGCCCGTTAGAAAAAAGATATAGGATCGTACTTTCAAAGAAAAAGAAAATTATGATTTTATCAGCGGGGAACTCGAACTTTAATCTTTGAAGGGAAGGGGTTCTCATCGTAGCAGGAAAGATAATTACGTATTACTTTGTACAGTTGTTCATCAATATAACTGCCTGACGATGCTAAAAGAAATCCATCTTTCAAGCGCAGTTCCTCTACTAAACGCATTCCAGTTTCAAGTTGCTTAGCGGGTAATTCCTCTAATTTTGTGTTTTTTTCCGAGGAAGCGACTGACAATTCTAATAGGCGAATAATTTTAGGATCATAATCATTGGGTCTAGATTTCAAGGAAGACAGTATTAACTGCTTGTCGTGACCTTGTTCTTCATAGTAGTCGAAGTCGAGGCAGACTCTCAAAATAGACGCATAAAGCCTGATGTTTCTATCATCATTCTCTTCAAAACGAGGTTGCACATCCACCCGATTAAGAATTTCTCCGATTTCCTCCAGGCCTGGGATTTTGTCTAGAATCTTTTGGGTGTCTTGAGGAAATTCAGCTAAAAGTTTTTTTACAGGACTCGGAACTTTTCGTTTATAGTATACATCTTCAGTGATATTTTCAGGTAATCCAATATAGGCTATCTGTGAAAACACAGATGCGATGTCGACTTTCCACGAATCCTCCATCTCAAGTGTATCTGCAAGTTTATTGACTAGAAGCCTAACTCTCTGAACCCGGCCAAAAAATAATGGTTTTGCGGTGGAAAGGGATTCGGCCAATGCATCTACTGCTCCCCTCAGGGTCATATCCAATAAAATTCTTTTACTCTTGATCAAATCATGCTGCTCCAACCCATCCTTAAGAACTTTGATCAGGCGCTCAGGAGGGCATGGTTTTGAAAGCATTCGAAATACATTACCGTCATTAACGGCAGCCATCGCAGATTCAAAATCCGTGTGCCCTGTAAGTAAAATTGTGGAGACTTCGTGATCTCTTTTTTTGATTTCCGCTAACATCTCAGCCCCGTTCATCCTGGGCATACGCATATCAGATAAAACGAGGGCAAAGTCACCCTCCTCCTCAAAAACCTCTAATCCTTCCACTCCGTCAGATGCCAAGTGCAACTCAAAATCCTTTCGTAAGTTCAACTGAAAACCTCGTAAAATGGATTCTTCATCATCTACGCATAGTATTTTATTGTTCATGAGAGGGGGGGTAATGATTAAAAGTAAAGTGGGTTATGAAATTAATGCATTGGATATTTTTGCTTCAATGCGAAATATTAACACTAAGATTATAAAAAGGCGGGTGAAGAAACGGAATTTTAAAAACTTACTTTTTAAAATCATTCAAGACTGATTTGATTTTCTCTTCACTCCATCGATCACTTGTGGGGTAATCCTGATTGGCTGTCAGATCATTTAAATCTACTTTACCGGCCTTGAGGCCCTCCTTGGGAATCTTAAGCTTAGCTGTCCAGGCAATGCCGTTTAAAACTAATTTACGAAAATTATCGGAGCCCCAATTAACATGATGATGACCGCCAGTAAATCCAAACCCGCGACCTTCATTGTAGTCTTTTCCCCGTTGGTAAACCCATGCCACATGTTGAGCCTCTTTTCGCTTTATGACGGCATCGCGTACATGAGGGTTATTACTATGAGGTCCATCTTTCCTTCGTAAGGTTTCCTCGGAAGGAAGGGCTGATAGGATCGGAGTAACCCCAGACATTGCCTCCCTAAATCGCATATGGTAATACCATTCATCATTGATGGAAAATTGGTCGACTCCATTCGCAACCGGATGGTTGGGTAATTTACTAAAGTTTGCGACCCAATGGGGATTGACTGACCAATTGGTTTCAAAATAGCCCCCTAACCACTTCAGAAAATAATTTCCGGGTGCTCCTTTAGGGACCTCAACACCATAGTGAATACAGACCAGCCCAATACCTCTTTTCATAAGTATATCAAACTCCTTTAAATGAGAGTTCAACAAATGCCTGCCGCCGCCGTCACAATAAACCACAATAGAATCAGCATCCTCCAAAATACTTGGATTTTTAGGATAACCATCATCTGTGACTACCATTGACTTAATTCCAACATCAGCCTGATTGATATATTTTGAAAGCAACTTACTTCCCGCAATATGTTCATGGGAAAAATAACCATGACTCTTCTTTCCAGCTATAAAAACGACCTTTTTTTCTGCATTAAGAAAAAATCCTGAAAAAATCAAAAACAAGATAGGGTAAATAAGTTTCATATTATGAGAATTTGTTGTTAGGGCATGAGTGTCAAGCTAGGGATCGAAAATTATATAATGACCAAATTCAAATTTAGTATCCCGGTACAAAATAAAAAAACATTTTTTCAGGATTAATCGCTTCCATTTTGGAGAGAAAATCTACAAATTTAGACTCATGGAAAAGAATAACTATTCAAGAAGACAATTTGTAAAAGCGGGTTCAGCAATATCTGCAGGCACTCTCCTTGCCTCCCCGCACATTACCAATGCCCAAAACAGCTCTAAGACAATCAAAGTGGGATTAGTAGGAATAGGTGGCCGTGGAAGTGGAGCTGCGGCTCAGGCAATGGCAGCTGATGAAAATGTAGCTCTCACTGCGATTGGGGATATTTTCGAAGATCGGATCAAATTACGCAGCCGAATTCTGAAAGCCCGTGGCCGGGATAAATTTCAGGTAACTCCAGAAACGACTTTCACCGGATTTGATGCCTACAAAAAGGTAATCGATTCGGGTGTCGATGTGGTAATTTTAACCTCACCACCAAATTTCAGACCTCAACATCTAGAATACGCCGTGGAAAAGGGCGTTCATTGTTTCTTTGAAAAACCAGTTGCGGTAGATGCCCCAGGGGTTCGCAAAGTGATAGAACTCGCTAAAAAAGCAAAAGAAAAGAATTTAGGGTTTATGTCCGGTTTTTGCTGGAGGCACCATAAACCCAAGCAAGAAGTGTTTGGTAGAATTTTAGATGGGGGCTTGGGAGATGTTCATGCCATGTATTCCACTTATAACGGTGGAGAGGTATGGAAGAAAAAGCGGGAAGATGGATGGGGTGATATGGAGGCCCAGTTACGAAACTGGAATGCCCACTTATGGCTCTCTGGGGACTCAATTGTTGAACAGGCAGTTCACTGTATCGACATGATGCAATGGGCCATGGACGATCAACCCCCGCTACATGCAGAAGGCTCAGGTGGTCGTCAGGTCTATGATGATCCTGATAAGTATGGAAATATTTATGACCATTTTGCCTGCGTTTTCGAGTGGGAGAATGGGGCTAAAGGGTACCATTTTTCTCGCCAGCAAAATGGTACAGTCGGCAGTTATGAAGTTGAATTATTTGGCACCAAAGGAACTTGCTCGGCCAAGAATCGACACACGATAATAGCCGGTGATAATTCTTGGAGATACCGCGGTGAAAACAACGACATGTACCAGACGGAACATGATGTATTGTTTGCATCAATCCGTTCAGGTAAGCCTTTTAATGATGGAGAAAAAGCAGCCCATAGTTCAATGGTAGCCATTTTAGGAAGGATGGTTGCTTACACAGGTCAAAAAATCACCTATCAACAAGCACTCAATTCCAAAGAGGATCTGACTCCATCTCATTTTGATTGGGAAAAGTCATTGGAAGTACCAGCACCACCTACACCTGGTGTTACCAGGTTTATCTAAAGGCAAATAGAGCATCATAACGATGGCAGATGGAATATCTGCTAAGTATAATGTATCCTATTTTAAAGACTGATAATACCTCATGAACACAGGGTCTTGTTTGGAAATACTTTCCATCATTTCATACCCCATCTCTTCAAATTGCTTTCCTAGTTGTAAGATTATTTCTCTGTCTGTGAGTGCTGATAAATTTGGATCATCCTGATGAACCGATTTGTATGCGTTTAAAATTTCGCAATCAAACATAGCTTGGCTCGCATTACCTTCATTAAGAAATTCAGCAGGCTCTGGAAGTGTTTCATCCAGCGTCACAAGAGAAACATCTTGAGTAGGGTTGACTGATATATCCGATATTCCAACAGTGCTTAATTCTTGGGAAGAATTAACTTCCTGAATAATCATATCCGGTACATCCAAACCCTGACGACTTTTTATTGAGGCAAACTCTACGCAACTCAGTAAACAAGGAATCACAGCAGCAGGTAAATTCCCCTCTGGAGTTTCATCTACTTTTCTGATTAAACCTCCTAATTTTGCACCATACAAAAAATTTGAGTCGCGTGCATTTTCAGCAATTTTAATTACATTCAGTAATGAATCAGTTTTTGTATTATTCAAAAAGGTATCAGAAAAGAAACTATACACCCATGTTCCATCTTTTGCTGTAGGAGTGTAATCCACATCTACAGGATCCTTCACAACCGCCAATGAGATCAAACCAGGTTCTTCACTGACAAGCTCGAGAATACTGGACGCAGCCTGATCGCTCCCCCATAGAATCAAACTTTCTGATTGAAGAGGGGCTTCTTTTCTAAGAAAGCTTATTTTCTGCATCAAATCGTCTTTGGAAGAAATACTGACCTTCATACATGCGATGTTCTCATTCAAAAGAAACCCAAAGGTTTTGTGTGTGCTATCTATGTTTTCCAGGTAGGATACCTCATCCGTCACAACATGAATAAATATTGCACGGCTATATTCCAATGTGTCGCCAACCCTCCTTGCATAATTCTGTTGTATATCTTCTTCTGTTGCTTGTCTTACTAATTTGGGAAAAATAAGACCACTTACATTGTTGAAGTTTCGAATGTCATAGTTCTTGAGGGGATCCTTAACTTCATTGCAATAATCGGAATATTGATCACATATGGGTCTGCCGAATTTGGTGACTTGAGATTCATAATCATACTCTTCGGCAAGACGCACTAGAAGAGATTCAGTATTTATTGGAGATACAGGCGGCTCAGAATCTAGTCCATCAAATGGCAAACTCCAACCCAACTCCTCGCCCTTAATTGTATCAATTTCTCCCCAAAAGAGCTTAACTTTTAAATTTGCATATTCTTCCGCAAATCGAAAGCAAAGACCCTCGAAAAGTAAGATCATAATCGTAACAAAAACTACTCTGAAACAAATTCTTAAAATCTTCATAGGATTACGATGGCTTTTCCTCATCAGATATCTGCTTATCATCAATTTCGTCTGAAGAAACTTCTTCTCTGAGCTTCAGCAGTTCCTCAGGCAGGTCTTCTTCTCCTGGAGGTGGTAATGCTTTTTTACTAGGTATTTCACTCACCAAAGGATCTTCGTTCATTTCCTCATTTTCACCAAGAGGATCTTCTATGACATTTTCTACATCTGATGATCCTTTTTCTTTAGATTCATCTTCAGATACTAACTCTTCTCTGAGCTTCATAATCTCATCCGGTATTGCATCCGGCTCAG
>Ga0181585_10004730_pt1 | contig 11850 bp, 8 predicted proteins | sample 071ome_29_FD_132469 | JGI IMG/M metagenome (GOLD analysis project Ga0181585, IMG submission 132469) | Coastal salt marsh microbial communities from the Groves Creek Marsh, Skidaway Island, Georgia - 071407BT metaG (megahit assembly) | ecosystem: Environmental > Aquatic > Marine > Intertidal zone... | reverse complement strand
TTATTGATCGCAAAGTAAATATGCGCATCGATAAGCGTATCCCTGCGGCATATCTTGTTGGCATGGCCTGGTTTGCTGGCTACCCTTTTTATTCCGATAACCGAGCCCTTATACCCCGATCCCCGATTGCTGAACTTCTTGAAAATCGACTTGAACCTCTGCTGCCGGCACAGCCCGGGTATATACTTGATCTGTGTTGCGGTGGGGGATGTATCGGAATCGTCTCCGCTCTGGTGTTTCAGAATGCTCACGTGGACCTGGTTGACATCTCAGCAGACGCGTTACTGCTATCTCGGGACAACGTGCAACTTCATCATCTTGAGCAGCGAATCGAGTTAATCTGTTCGGACTTGTTTCAAGAGTTGTCGGGGCGTCGCTATGATCTCATTGTAAGTAATCCGCCCTATGTAGGAGTAAAGGAATTCGCTTCGCTACCCGCTGAATTCACGCACGAGCCTGCTATTGGTCTTGTTTCGGATCATGAAGGTCTAGAAATTCCACTAAAAATTCTGCTTGCCGCGGCCGATTACCTCACTGAACAGGGGATTCTGATTCTCGAAGTAGGGCACTCTTTCAAAGCATTGATGCAATGCTGTCCGAAAGTACCGTTTCTGTGGCTGGAATTTGATCACGGTGGGGAAGGGGTGTTGCTACTCTCCAGAGCGCAGTTGCACGAGTATTGCGACCACTTCAAGAGTGCGCTGAGCACCGGGGATTCCCGGGTATACCCATAGTTAATAGGCATTTCATTGGTGTACAATGCCGGGCTTTTCCCAGGACCGGTAGATTCGTGCCGGGGGCCGGTCGCAATTGATACCGGCAACGCGCGACAGGTGAGCTTCAATGGCTGGAAACAGTATTGGTAAACTCTTCACAGTGACGAGCTTTGGCGAGAGCCACGGCCCCGCCATAGGCTGTATTGTAGATGGCTGCCCTCCCGGCCTGGAACTTTGTGAGCAGGATATGCAGGCCGATTTGGATCGGCGTAAACCTGGACGGTCCCGATTCACGACCCAACGGCGAGAACAGGACCAGGTAAGAATTTTGTCCGGCGTTTTTGAAGGCAAAACGACGGGCACTCCGATCGGATTACTAATAGAGAATACCGATCAGCGCTCCAAGGATTACAGCAAGATCAAGGACCAGTTCAGGCCGGCCCATGCCGACTTCACGTACTTTAAAAAGTACGGAATTAGAGATTATCGGGGTGGTGGGCGTTCGTCCGCGAGAGAAACCGCCATGCGTGTAGCCGCCGGCGCAATCGCCAAGAAATTCCTGGCCCAGGCAGAAGGAATTGCAATCCATGGTTACCTCAGTCAGCTTGGGCCGATAAAGGCTGAGCACATTGATTTGGACGAAGTCCAAAAAAACCCGTTTTTCTGCCCAGACGCCAGCAAGGTGAGTGAAATGGAAAATTTCATGACGGCTCTGAGCAAGGAGGGTAACTCAATCGGTGCCCGTATCAACGTCTTGGCGACAGGAGTTCCCCCAGGCTTGGGAGAGCCCGTGTTCGACAGGCTGGATGCTGAACTTGCTTCAGCCCTGATGAGCATCAACGCGGTTAAAGGCGTTGAGATCGGCGCTGGATTCAGCTGTATTGAGCAGAAAGGCACAGAACACCGCGACGAGATTACCGCAGCTGGGTTTCTGTCCAATAATGCCGGTGGAATTCTGGGGGGCATATCGAGCGGTCAAGACATTCTGGCCAGCATCGCGCTAAAGCCAACCTCAAGTTTACGAATTCCTGGTCGCTCAATAGATTCCCAGGGCAATGAAGTAGAGGTCGTTACTACCGGTCGTCATGATCCTTGTGTCGGTATTCGAGCGACACCAATAGCCGAAGCGATGATGGCGATCGTTTTAATGGATCACTATCTGCGCCATCGTGGTCAGAATTCGGGCAGTACAACAGTCAGCTGAACAGTACTTAGTTGGCATCGCTAGTGCTGGGAAAACATGTAACTAGAATGAAATGATAGATTATATTGATTTATTTCAATCGGTTAGATTGAGAGCTATTGCTGAAACTGGAAGGAAGTAACATGGCAGGTAGGACCTTGTACGACAAGATCTGGGACGCACACCTGGTGAATAGCCGGGATGACGGTACCGCGCTGATCTATATCGATAGACAGTTAATCCATGAAGTCACTTCGCCGCAGGCATTCGAGGGGCTGCGCCTGGCTGGCAGGCTTCCCTGGCGAGCAGATGCAAACCTGGCTACCCCGGATCACAATATTCCAACGACTTCCGACGAGCGAAGTCAGGGTCTGGAAGGAATCAAAGACCCGGTTTCCCGGATCCAGGTTCAAACCCTTGATAAGAATTGCGAGGAATTTAATATCCCCGAACTTGGTATGAATGACCGACGGCAGGGCATCGTGCATGTGGTCGGGCCGGAGCAGGGCGCCACCCTGCCGGGAATGACCATAGTCTGCGGTGATTCCCATACTTCAACGCATGGCGCGCTCGGAGCCCTGGCGCACGGGATAGGGACATCTGAGGTAGAGCATGTGCTCGCTACTCAATGTCTGTTGCAGAAGAAGATGAAAAACATGCTGGATCGTGTTGATGGTCAGTTGGGTCCAGGCGTCACCGCTAAGGATATTGTTCTGGCAATAATTGGCAAGATAGGTACCGCTGGAGGCACGGGTCATACCATTGAGTTTGGTGGAGAGGCGATTCGATCTCTTTCAGTAGAAGGTCGAATGACAGTGTGCAATATGGCGATTGAGGCTGGCGCGCGCGCAGGTCTGGTTGCTGTAGATGAGACTACCATTGACTACCTGAAGGGCAGGCCATTCGCACCGCAGGGCGAGCTCTGGGAACAGGCCACTGCCGATTGGCGGACGCTGGTGAGTGATGCGGATGCGGCTTTCGACCGTATCATCGAGCTTGATGCAAAACAAATCGAACCACAGGTTACCTGGGGAACATCGCCGGAAATGGTAGCGCCCATAAGCGGCCATATCCCCGATCCCGCGCTGGAAAATGATGCCTCACGCCGGAGTAATATTGAGCAGGCACTCGAGTATATGGGGCTGAAGCCGGGGACCGCGATTCAGGATATTCAGCTGGACTATGTGTTTATCGGATCCTGTACAAACTCCCGAATCGAGGACCTTCGAGAAGCGTCCAGAGTGCTTCGGGGTAAGCGGGTTGCAGATACCATCGAACTGGCAATGGTAGTGCCCGGTTCGGGCCTGGTCAAAGAGCAGGCAGAAGCTGAAGGCCTGGACCAGATTTTCATCGAGGCCGGTCTGGAGTGGCGTGAACCCGGCTGCTCAATGTGTCTTGCCATGAATGCCGATCAGCTGCCGGCGGGTAAGCATTGTGCGTCCACTTCAAACAGGAATTTCGAGGGGCGCCAGGGTTTTGGTGGTCGAACTCACCTTGTCAGTCCTGCCATGGCGGCCGCAGCAGCCATTTCCGGACATTTTGTTGATGTTCGTCAGTTAGAGAATTGGGTCTGAGGGAGCAGTAGCGATCATGAAAAAATTTACTACAGAGCAAGGTGTGGTTATTCCTCTGGATCGGGCCAACGTCGATACGGATTTCATCATTCCCAAACAGTTTCTCAAATCAATCAAGCGTACTGGCTTTGGACCCAATCTTTTCGACGAACATCGGTACCTGGATAAAGGCGAGCCTGACTCGGATAATAGTCAGCGTCCGCTGAATCCAGATTTCGTACTTAACCAACCCCGCTACCAGCATGGTTCAATTTTATTGGCCAGGGAAAATTTCGGCTGCGGTTCGAGCCGAGAACATGCTCCCTGGGCTCTGGATGACTACGGAATTCGCGTCATTATAGCTCCGAGTTTCGCTGATATATTTTTTAATAATTGTTTTAAGAATGGCCTTTTACCTATTGTTTTAAATAAAGATGTTGTTTCCAGACTGTTTGCAGAAGTAGAAGCCAACGAAGGTTATTCACTGGTGGTCGATCTGCCCGCCGAAACCCTTACAACACCGTCCAACGAACTCATCCCATTCGAGGTTGATGCTTACAGGAAGCAGTGCCTGTTAAATGGTCTCGATGAGATCGGTGTGACACTGCAAGAAGCCGATACCATTCGTGAATTTGAAAGCCGGTGGCGCCAGCGGGCGCCTTGGTATTTTAGCAATGTTAGACCAGGCGATAGTTAGAGAATAATCTGATGAAAAAATACAATGTTGCTGTGGCAGGAGCCACGGGCGCGGTCGGAGAGGCGCTGCTGAGTATATTGGCTCAGAGAGATTTCCCGATTGATCAATTGTTTCCATTGGCCAGCGAGCGTTCTGCGGGCTCTACGGTAATGTTTAAAGGCAGACCTCACAAGGTCTTAAATCTGGCTGAATTCGACTTCACACGCGCTCAGATAGGACTGTTTTCCGCCGGCGGCAGCGTTTCTGCCGAATTTGCACCGAAAGCGGCCGCTGCCGGCTGTGTGGTGATTGATAACACCTCGCATTTTCGCTACGACGACGATATTCCCCTGGTGGTGCCCGAGGTAAACCCGGATAAAATCGCCGACTACGGCAATCGCAACATAATCGCCAATCCAAACTGCTCAACTATTCAGATGCTGGTGGCATTGAAGCCCATACATGACGCGGCAGGCGTCAGGCGTATATCGGTCGCGACTTATCAGGCAGTTTCCGGAACGGGTAAGTCGGCGATTGAAGAACTGGCAAAACAAACAGCCAATCTGCTTAACGGCAGGGAAGTCGAGTGCGATGTATACCCAAAACAGATCGCCTTCAATGCGCTGCCTCATATCGATGATTTTCAGGAAAACGGCTACACCAAGGAAGAGATGAAGATGTGCTGGGAAACCAGAAAGATCTTCGCCGACGAGTCGATTCAGGTCAGTGCTACCTGCGTGCGCATACCGGTGTTTTACGGTCACTCTGAAGCGGTCCAGGTAGAGACCCGCTCCCCAATATCAGCCAGGGAGGCGCGCGACTTGCTTTCTGCCATGCCGGGCGTCGTCGTTATAGATGAGCCAGTAGCAGGCGGTTATCCCACTGCAGTTACGGAATCTGTGGGCCAGGACGCAGTTTTCGTGGGACGAATACGGCAAGATATCTCCATTGATAATGGATTGAACATGTGGATTGTCTCAGACAATGTAAGAAAAGGGGCAGCGCTGAACTCAATCCAGATCGCTGAATTGTTGATAAAAGACTATTTATAAAGAATACTTACGCGCGGAAGTGAAGCTTTTGTCTAAGAAAAATGCACCGTCCCCAGAGAGCTTTGGATTGGAAGTCTGAAATGCCTTTTCAGTAACCGTGAAAGGCTCTGGGAGTGAATTTCATATTCAATATAAGACTTTAAGTATTTATTATAAAGCACTGTATTTATTATATTTTATATTAATTTGTGTTTAATTGTTTTTGGAAGTTGAGCTCAAGTCTTGTCGAATCTGCTGATAGCCAGATTTTCTGATATAACAAGGCAAATCGGGGTAGGAATAAGTTTATGATGCGCAGAGCCTCAGCCATAGTCATTGCGATCTGCTGTCTGCTGTCAAGTCAGGCCAGCGCTCTCGGGCTTGGCTCTTTTATTCTAGAATCTGCGCTAAATCAACCGCTTAGAGCACGGATCGAAATCGTCGACCTTGGGGAAGTCAGTCCTGCTGATGTCGTCATGCAACTCGCTTCTCAAGAAGACTTTAGACGCTTTAATCTCGAGCGCGCGGGTTTTTTCTCTGACGTCGATATAACCGTCGAAAATACCTCACAAGGCTTGTTCATGGTGCTTACCAGCAACCAGGCCGTCCGAGAGCCATATCTGAGTTTCATTCTCGATACCCGTTGGCCAAACGGCAGGATTCTCAGCGAGCATACGGTTTTGCTTGATCTTCCCGTGTACAGCGATGGGCGATCCGTAGCAGAACCCATCAATCAGCCGGTAAGCCCGGCAGTAGGCAACGCCCCGAGCATCGAAGCTGCTGCGGCTGCAGAAGTCTCCGCTCCAATCCAGGAAACGGTTACCGCATCGGACTCAGCGCCGATCCAGATTGGGCAAGAGGTCGAACTCGCCGTTGAATCCCAGGAGGCGAACGCGTCGCTTGTTACTGGCTCGCAAGACGCCGTAGCGGCGGCAGAGACGGCAGAGGCTGAGCAAAGCCAGGCGCTCGAATCCGAGCCAGATCCCGAGCCCGAGTCCATAATCGACTCTCAGGATGCAGCTGATCAAAGTGACGCAAATTCGGAAATTGCTGTCGCTTCAGAAACGGAAGCGACTGAAACAGAAGCGACTGGGGTCGACACAAGTCAGCCTCTCGAATCAGAGGTTGCACCCGAATCGGAAGAAACGACTGAACAGGAGCTTGTCGTTACCCGACAAAACATTATTACCGATACGGAGGGTGTGACTGAGAGTATCGAGGTGTCGCCTCAGGATACGTTGTGGGAAATAGCCATGAGAGTTCGCCCCGCGGATTCCGCTTCGATCCAGCAGACGATGCTTGCGATCCAGAGACTCAACCCGGAGGCCTTCGTCGATGGCAACATAAATCGTCTGCGGGCCGGCGAGACACTGCAGATACCTGATCTTAGCCAGGTGCAAAGTGTCACGCAGCAGCAGGCGATATCCGAGGTTGCCCGCCAGAATCAGCAGGTTGGTATCGACACTCAGCCTCTTGCGGCACCTTCTGCAGGCCCCAGTTCGCAGGCCGCAGTCGAGCAACAGGGACAGTTGAGAGTTCTGACTGCCGATGATACGGAGCCGGCCTCCGTCGGTGCAAGTGCTGAGGTGGAAAATGAAAGTGCCGAGCTGGATGCGCGCATACAGGCACTGGAAAATCAACTGGCGTTGCAGCAAGAAGAAGCAGATCGGGCAGAGTTGCAGCGTACGGAACTGATTGCGCGACTGAGTGAGTTGGATGCACAGATTACGTCGGCGTTGGAAATTATTCGCTTGCAGGATCAACAGTTGGCTCAGCTGCAGCAGTCTCTTGCTGAAGCCGCCGCGCAGGCCAGCCTTCAGCAAAATCAGGCCGCGGGACAGGTTGAGCAGACGGATGGGGCGCTGGTTCAATCTGGTCCCGATACTGGCAATGTCCGCGGCTTTTTACAAAGTATCGCTACGGTTCTGGGCAATAATTCCTGGATTCTGCTTGCAGTTTCGGCTCTGGTCGTGTTCTTGATGGTGTTGCTGCTCTTACGGCGCAATCGCGCAGTGTCTGCTGACGGACTGGACGTGGAATTCGATGGCGAACTGGTGCTCAGGGAGGAATCTGACTTACACAGCGGAGCCGATTCGGAAGTGTCAGAAATTACTGATTCCGCTTCTGCAGAGTCTGAGCGTGAACAGATTGAGGAGCTCGCAGAACTGGCGACGGCAAGCTTCGCCGACCCTGATGAACAGGAAATCGTTATTGAAGGCGAGATGTCTCAGGGGGTTACAGAGACCGAGACGGAGTTCGACCTGGACCTGGACCTGGATCCAGGATCTGAGCTTGGTGCCGACAAGCGGCCAGGCGTCGATTTGGAGAATAATGAAGCCATGGCTGGCGAATCAGATTCGCAGGCGATGGAATTGGATCAACTTGACCAAATCCAAGCAGTGGCGTTGGAGCAGTCTACCCGGGAAATCGATGACGATTCGGATGCCAAAACGTCTGATGAGGTTGTGGATCTTGAATTGGATGCGGCAGAAGAAGGCGGCGAGTCGGAAGACCCTGACTCCGAGGTCCTGGATTTCGATATTGAGGACTTTCTTGATGAGGGGGAAGCAGACGAAGCGCATCCGGACCCCGGGCAGGATAGGGCAGAGAGGCTGGATGATGAATCTGAGACAGATATAGACTTTGAGTTGGACGCTGGGGATGAGGAGCATGAGCGGAAGCCCGATGAGTCAGTAACGGCCGAGTCAGATACTGACGAAATCGAGTTCTTTACTGCAACAGAGCAAGCAGACGAACCGACTATTGTTGACTCGGGTGAAGCAAGCGAGTCTGATTCAGAAGTGGATTTTTATGAATTTGATCTGAATGAGGAGGTCCCGAAAGCGGACGCAGAGACTACAGAAAATTTGCAGAACGCCCGCGAAGAGGATGAATTAGAATTACTGGACTTCGAGATAGCCGATGACACGGCAGACCCATCGCCGGATGACGCGGGGGTAGACATCGCGTCTCCATCGGATGGGGAAATTGAGACGTTCGATTTTGCATTGGATCCAGATTCCGATACCGAAAGCGACGAACTACCAGAAGATCTCGATCAGGAACTGGAAAGTCACGAGAGCGTCGACTTCGAGCTGGATATTGAATCGCTAGAAGAGCAGAAGGCTGGCACTGAAGAGGAAAATGGTGACGATACGATAATCGAGGAGTTCGAAGAAATCGAGTTCATGAATGACGAGCCTGAATCGGAGGAAGCTGAGGAATCCAGTGGAATGGCGGTAAAAGTTGAGGATCCGGTGTCGTCGAACGATGACGACGGCCTGGAAGATCTCGAGTTCCTGCCATTTGAGGAGGATACCGTAATCGGTGATCCAGAATCCGAGTCTGACTTTTTATCCGATGTTGACGAGGCCGCTACCAAGCTTGAGTTGGCGTACGCCTATCAGAAAATGGGCGACGTCGACGGGGCCAGAGAAATTCTTAACGAGGTTTTAGCGCAAGGTAACGAAGTCCAGGTGATTGAAGCCAGGAAACTGCTCGAGACCTTGGACTCCTAATCGGCCTTTTGATAGTTCCGTATCTGGCAACAGTCAGGCGGGATATCTGCCATCTGATCTCTTTGATTCCCGCTTTAATGGACGATCAATCTTCAGAAAAACAAAAAGCCCACCGCATAGCTCTGGAGCTGGAGTATGACGGGAGTTCCTATTGTGGCTGGCAAAGGCAGTTATCACCCGAGCTGCCGTCGGTCCAGGTGCATGTGGAGCGCTGTCTAAGCTCAATAGCTGATGAGCCGGTGACCGTATTCTGTGCAGGTAGGACCGATAAGGGAGTGCACGCCAGCGGTCAGGTTATCCACTTCGAGACGAACAAGGACAGAGGCGACAAAGCCTGGGTTATTGGGGTCAACAGCCTGCTCCCGGCTTCAATCAGGGTCAGGTGGGCGCATGAGGTCCGCGCAGACTTTCACGCCCGATTCTCCGCGATTTCTCGGCGATATTTGTACCTGCTCCATGAATCCCGTATTCAGTCTGCCCATATGCATCAGCTCGTGACCCAGGTGCCCTTTGAACTTGATGTGGAGGCGATGCAACGGGCGGGCCAGAATTTGCTCGGAGAACACGATTTCAGTGCCTTTCGTGCAGCAGGTTGCCAGGCTTCAACTCCCTGGCGTTCTGTTCATTGGTTAAATGTGGTGCGTATAAATAGATTCGTGGTGGTGGATGTTCAGGCTAACGCTTTTTTGCAGCATATGGTGCGCAATATTGTAGGGATGTTGTTGGAAGTAGGCCGCGGTATGCAGCTTCCCGATTGGGGCCGCGAATTGTTAATTAGTCGCGACCGTACCGCGGGAGCTATTACCGCGCCTGCCCAGGGGCTGTATTTCGTGAAGGCTGACTACCCGACAGAATTCGGTTTGCCGGAAAGCGATTTAGGACCGATCTTTTTACAGCCGTTTTCGTAGGACGATCGGGCTATTTTTGCTAAAATGCCGCGCTGTTGCCGAATAGTGTAAACCCTTGCCTCGATGTCGCATTAAAATCTGTGGAATAACCCGTGCTGAAGACGCCATGCTGGCTGCCAACTGCGGGGCAGATGCTGTTGGTCTTATATTTCATCCGGAAAGTCCTCGAGCCGTAAGTCCAGACAAAATCGAGGAAATTGTTGCGGATCTTCCTGCGTTTGTCACCGTGGTAGGGCTATTCGTTGACCCTCCGATTGACAAGGTTGAATACGTTCTGGAATCGGGATTGATCCAGTGCCTGCAATTTCATGGAAATGAATCACTGAAATTCTGCCAGAGCTTCGCGCTACCCTTTATCAAAACGGTCAGGGTAAAAAATCTTGCTGAAGCTCGGCGTGATCTGGAGCCATTCAATGGAGCCTGCTCCATCATCCTGGATACGTATGTCAGCGGTGTGATGGGGGGAACCGGCCAAACTTTCGATTGGTCTGTTGCCAGGGTGCTGGTTGAAAGCAGCCATAATCCGATAATACTTGCGGGTGGCATAGATGCGGAAAATGCCGCAGCCGCAATCGCTGCGGTACAACCTTTTGGGATTGATCTGTGCAGCGGAGTGGAAAGTGCTCCGGGTATTAAAGACCCGGATAAGTTAATTCGGTTATTCAAAGCAGTTAATGGTTGATTTCAGATAAAATCGAGCTTTATTAAGAGGAAATTTTGAGTGGCGAGCGAGCAGCTTGATAAAAGCAGGAGTGCGCAGGTAGATCCCCTGACTGGACCCGATGAACTGGGCCATTTCGGTCCATACGGAGGAACCTTTGTCGGTGAAACCCTAATAGCGGCCGTTGAAGACTTGTCCAACGTTTATGCGACGCTTGCCGCAGACCCTGCTTTCTGGCGGGAATTTGACCACGATCTTAAGCACTATGTCGGCAGGCCTTCGCCACTCTATTTTGCTAAACGCCTGACACAAGCTGCTGGAGGCGCTTCGATTTATTTAAAACGCGAAGATCTGAATCACACTGGCGCGCATAAAATCAACAACACCATTGGGCAGGCCTTGCTGGCCAGACACATGGGCAAAAGCCGCCTGATAGCGGAGACAGGAGCCGGTCAGCATGGTGTTGCCAGCGCCACCGTTGCAGCGCGACTCGGTTTCGAATGCCATGTTTACATGGGTTCAGAGGATATCCAGCGGCAGGCTCCGAATGTCTATCGTATGAAGCTGCTGGGCGCCGAAGTTGTACCGGTGACCTCCGGTACCCGAACCCTTAAAGATGCAATGAACGAGGCCCTCAGGGACTGGGCAACGAATGTTGATACTACCTATTACATGATCGGCACAGCGGCTGGTCCTCACCCTTATCCGCAGATGGTGCGGGATTTTCAGAGTGTTATCGGGAGAGAAACGAGACAGCAGTGTCTTGATCAACTGGGGTGCCTGCCAGACGCCCTGGTAGCTTGTGTCGGCGGCGGTTCAAACGCCATCGGTCTCTTTCATCCTTTTTTGCACGATAAAGATGTAGCGATGTACGGAGTGGAAGCTGGCGGTCTGGGTATTCAGAGCGGCAAGCATGCGGCACCCCTTAGCGATGGTCAGCCCGGAGTGCTGCACGGCAATCGTACTTACCTCATGACAGATAGCGGAGGGCAGATCCGCGATACCCATTCCGTATCCGCGGGGCTCGATTATCCCGGTGTTGGTCCTGAACACGCGTGGCTAAAAGATATACAACGAGTCAACTATGTAGATGCTACCGATGATGAGGCACTGCAGGCTTTCCGCGACCTTACCAGGATGGAGGGGATTATTCCGGCATTGGAGTCGAGCCACGCTGTAGCTTATGCGCTAAAGCTGGCCGCGGCATTGGGGCCAGAACGCAACATAGTTATTAACCTGTCAGGGCGCGGTGACAAGGACATCGAAACTATTGCTACTATTGACAGAATTCATCTGTGACTTGATTCATGAGCCGAATTAACGCGACCGTTAAGAAAAAACTAGACGCGCAGCAGAAAGTCCTTATTCCCTACCTTGTCGCCGGGGATCCGGATATAAACACTTCTCTGCGACTTATGCACGCCCTGGTGGATGCCGGAGCGGACATCATCGAGCTTGGTGTGCCATTTAGCGACCCATCCGCGGATGGAGAAGTTATTCAGCGAGGGGTAGAGCGGTCGCTGAAAAACCGCACTACCTTGCTGGATGTGATTGAACTGGTAGAAGCGTTCAGACAAAGTAACGATCGCACTCCAGTGGTGCTT
>Ga0181585_10004726_pt1 | contig 11858 bp, 10 predicted proteins | sample 071ome_29_FD_132469 | JGI IMG/M metagenome (GOLD analysis project Ga0181585, IMG submission 132469) | Coastal salt marsh microbial communities from the Groves Creek Marsh, Skidaway Island, Georgia - 071407BT metaG (megahit assembly) | ecosystem: Environmental > Aquatic > Marine > Intertidal... | reverse complement strand
GGGCCTCTGGAGACGATGAGAGTGAGGGTGTCACCGGGACGCGGTGTTGCTCCCGCAGGTAGAGAAACTTCGACGACGTAACCTTCGGGAACAGTGTCGGAGAAAGCACCGTCACCCCCGACGACTCCGGTAACGCCAGCGTCTTGGAGAATCTCTCGGGCCTCATCGACTGGTAGCCCAGTGACATCGGGCAGCGCTCCTGCGGAGACCACTGCGTTCACCGTGGAACCGGCGAGCACTTGCGATCCAGCTGCCAGAGTGGTGCCAGCTTCATCCATGAGACGCAGGACTGAGCCTCGCTGGACGAAGTCGTTGAACTCGGGACTTGTTGTTCCCAGAATCAGGTTCACGGTCTCCAAAGCACTACGTACCTCGTCCAGGGCTTGGCCAGATATTGCGGGAACAGCCACGGGGTTTGGACCCAAGGAGACGATGAGGCGTATCTCGCTCTGTTTCTCGATTTCAGTGCCTGCTGGAGGTGTCGTACCTTTCACTGTCCCCTCCGGGAGCACGAGGTCAAATTCCTCCAAGACTGCCTCGGAGACTGTGAGTTCCGCCTCCACCAGAGTCGCTGTTGCCTCCAGAACGGATGTCCCGGAGACGTCGGGAACGCTCACCAATGCGCCTGGGCCTGTGAACCACCACCAGGCAGCTCCACCGCCTCCACCGACCACCAGCAGTAGGACAAGCGTTCCGAGGAGTGCAAGGCGCCTCCCGCGAGGCGGTCGCCGATCACGCACTGGCTCTTGCGCAGGAAGCTCGTCTATGGCGATGGCTTGGGTGGGCGCAGGCTCCAAGCCGTTGAAGACAGCAGATTTAGGATCCAAGACTTCTGTGTCTTGGGCATCCGAGGGAGACAGTCTCTGCGTCATGGCCACTGTCTGATTGAGATCCATCGTCGCGGTGGCCAGTGACGCGGCACCCAAAAGTTTTTCGACCTCGACCAGGTGCTCCAAGACAGCCCTGGCGTGAGGAGGACGCTCCTCGGGGGAGCGCCTTGTGCACCAATCGACGAGCTCATCGAATTGCGCCGGTATCGCCGAGTTCTTTGAGCTGGGCGGGGGGACAATATCGTTCTGGTGTTGATAAGCGATGGTGACCGCTTGGTCGCCTTGATAAGGCTGGGAACCGGTGAGCATCTCGAACATCATGATGCCCAGTGCGTAGATATCGCTGCGCAAGTCAGCCTCACCACGACTGATCAGTTCAGGGCTGAGATAAGCGATGGTTCCGAGGAGGGCCTGCGAGGTCGCGGTGTTGTGGGTTGAGGCGCGAGCGAGACCAAAATCGGCGATTTTGATGCGACCATCATCGGCGAGGAGAACATTTTCTGGTTTAAGGTCTCGATGGACGATACCCCCAGAGTGGGCTGCGTCGAGGCCTTGCAGGACTGCGCGAACAATGTCGACGGTTTGTGCAGGGGTGAGGGCGCCAAAGTCCTGCAGCAGTTCCCGGAGGGTGATGCCGGGAAGGTACTCCATGACGATGAAGGTGATGGAACCGTCTTGCCCCTGGTCAAACACGTTGACAATGTTGGGATGGGCGAGTCTCGCGGCCTGGCGAGCTTCCTGGATAAAACGTTTCGTGAAGTCGCCATCCTCGGCGAGGTGAGGGTGCATAATCTTGATGGCCACAGGACGTTCGAGCCGCAGATCCATCGCTTGATACACGGTGGCCATGCCACCTCGAGCTACTTTGCTCTCAATGAGATAGCGCTTATCCACCAGCCTGCCAAGGAGCGGATCAGTAGGTGGAGTATCCATTCTTCGGATTGTACGCAGGGCTTAGTCAGCCCTGCGGTTGCCACTCCACTAGGTCAATTCATAAAGCCAAGCCCAAGCGCTCGGCTCCCACTTTGCGTAAGCCTCGGGGTAGGCAGAAATCTGAACTCGTTGGGCAGCAACTGTCAAGGCCATGGACTCCCACCCTGCGATGTCCAGCAAACCTCGCGTCTTACCTGCGTTGGGGTTGTTGGGGCCACCAAAGAACAGGCGCGTTGCGTATGCCGGGTCCATGATTTGCTCGACAGTTCCCCAACCGGAGGAGGGACGTTGCTGGTAGAGACCCACAGAGTCGCGATCTCCCCAGTTGATGTTGCGTAACGACGATTCCTGCATGGCAGTGGCGAGCGCAATCACAATTCCGTAGTCGGAGATTCCCATCTCCCGCCCAACATTGACAATGATTTGAGCGTTGGTCCGTCTTTCATCGTTGAGTGGCGTCACGCTACCGGTCACAGGTTGCCCGATAGAGGATGTGGGTTCGGCCTCTTCTTCGCTCTCTGCAGGCTCAGATTCTGCAGGGGTGACCGGTGCTTGGCTCGGCGCAGGCGTCTCCTTCTTCACGACAGGAGTGGCGACGGGCGTGACCTTCTTCGCCGCAACGGGGGCTTGAGGGGTGGGTACCTTGACAGTAATCAGGGCGGGCTTTTCGGCTAGCTCGATATCGGCAGCATCAAAAACCTCGCGGGAATCATTCGAGGTTTGCTCCTGATCTTCGCTCTCGTCTTTGCTGGACATCACCTGGTCAGTGGACTCAACGGAGGCGGGGATGATGGTCGGGGCAGATGCCAGGGCTGGCATGACGAGCTCAGCGTCACGCTCCACGACGGGAGCGGTGGAGCCCGGAATGCGAATCATCTGACCTGCATAAATGGTGGAATCTTCAGTCAGATTATTGGCCTGGGTGAGGGCGGTTGTTGATATCCCCAAACGATCGGCGATGGTGCTCACTGTTTCGCCAGATTGGACGAGGTAAGCATTGCCGGCCACTCGAGCAGGCGATGCCGCCGCCTTTTTCGTGGGCTCTGCGCTTAACTTGAGTACCTGTCCCGGGTGAAGGACAGCGTTCCAACTCAACGCATTGAGGGTCAACACGGCGGGTGTCGGGATTCCAAAGCTGTCGGCAATAGAGGAAATAGTGTCGCCTCCTTGCACCACGTAGGTCGCCGGGAGGTCGGGCCGAACAGCCGAGAGAACAGAATGGGCCACGGGAAGAAAAGCTCCAGAGAGTCGCTCACCAAATCCTGGGCGCTGATCATTGGCGTGATCAGCGCTGGCACCGGGCTCCGCAGGCTGGGCGGAGTGTTGAACGAGGCCAGGTGTGACAATTGCACTTGTTGCGAGTGTTCCCGTCATGACGAAGGGGAGCGCGCCCATGAGGCCTCGAGACACAGCGCCGGAGGCACTTTCGCATTCCTGAAAAGTTTCGAGCCGTGGAGAAAGACCCCGAAAAACTGAGTGCTCGAGAGATTCCTCGAATGCCTCAGAGGTCTGAGCGTGGGGGTCCTGGTGTGTCATGTCTTCCATCGTTTCGTGGCACAGCGCTGACGGGCGTAGCGACGCTCCGTTCAACAACGGTGTCACAGGATGATACCTGCGTCAATCACTGTGACAGATGTTACAGCAGTTAACCTGTTGGAAACATAAGGGCTGGAAACCCCCTGCGTCCCCACTGGCGCTCGAGGAGCAGAACGTGGGACCCTTATGAGCGTGACAAGCCCCTCTGCCATCACCTGGCTCAGTGTCCCTGACGTATGCGAGCGATTGTCGCTTACCCCCGGCAAAGTGCATCGCTTGGTCGAAGACCGAGCGCTACTGGGGCGAAAGGAAGACGGCGTTTTTCGGATTCCTGACATCTTTCTCGATGAGGGTTCCCCTGTCGCAGACCTCAAGGGCACTGCTCTCGTGCTCATTGATGGAGGTTTCTCTCCTGAGAGCGCTCTCCAGTGGTTGATCGAACCTCATGATGTTTTGGGAACCAGCCCCATTGATGCCATTCGGAACGGGCGCAAGACGGAAGTTCGCAGGCTCGCGCAAACCCTCGCCCTCTAGGAGTTTCGCCTCGTGACGGCATCTGCCAGGCGGCGGAGCTCGGCCCGAGCCCCTTCCGTGATGTGCGCGCTCTCGAGTGCCGCCATGGCGGTGTCGGCGTAATGCTGAATCATCTCTTCAACTTCATCCAACGCACCCGTATCTCGGAGCGTGGCCTGCATGACGTCAATCTGGTCTGGGTCCAGGGTTCGGTCTCCCAAGAGTTCGTTGAAAACACGCTTCGCGCTTTCGGGCATGGAAGCTTCTGCTCGAGCGATGAGGACGGTGCGCTTGCCCTCCCGCAGGTCGTCGCCTGAAGGTTTCCCGGTTAGTTCCGAGTCGCCGAAGACACCTAACACATCGTCTCGGAGCTGAAAAGCGATTCCCAAGGGTAGGCCGAAGGAGGAGAGATCTTCCAACTGGTGGGGTTTGGCACCGGCGAGCGAAGCGCCAATCAGGAGGGGCGCTTCCATGCTGTACTTCGCTGACTTGTAGGTCACGACTCTGAGCGCTCGCTCCAGCCGTTCGCTCTCACCGTGATGATGCCATGCAGCTTCCTCGTGGATGTCAAGATACTGGCCCAGTGTTACTTCCTGACGCATGGTCGAGAACTGAGAACGGGTCGCCGCCACAATCTCGGGGCGCACGGTGGAGAGCGCATGAGTCAGGAGGTCGTCACTCCACGCCAACAGGAGATCGCCCAGCAAGAGAGCGGTCGACGTGCCGAAGTGCTCTGTGGATCCGGAGTAGGAGCGGTCGCGGTGAACTCGCTCGAATGCTTTGTGTGCGGCCGGGAGTCCGCGGCGGGTATCGGAATTATCCATGATGTCGTCATGGACGAGTGCCGCTGCGTGAAAAACCTCCAACGAGGTCGCGAGGGCGATGACCGGCGATGCGTCCTCCAGTGTCTCGACACCCCCGAAAGGGTCACCCTCAACTTCTTGATCGATTGCCCTCCAGCCCCAGTAGCAGAATCGAGCGCGGAAGCGCTTTCCGCTGCCAAGCATGCTGTTGGCATAGGCCAGGATGTGCTCGAGGTCGGGGGAGATGTGGGACATCTCCTCTGAACGAGCTTCGAGGAAGGCGGTGATGCGGGAGTCGACTACATCGACAAGTTTCATCTGCGCTGTCACGCACCTAGCCTATCCTCAGGAAATCTGCGTACACTCTGTAGAAAATCAGCCACACCAGTGGGGAGGACATCATGCCACTTTCTGAGCACGAGCAGCGTCTGCTCGAAGAAATGGAGCGCAACCTCTACAAGAATGAGGCCGACGTGATGAGCACCTCGGACTTCCGGAGGGCGCCGAATTACACTGCCATTGCGGTAGGTGTCCTGATGGGCCTTGTCGGTATTGTCACCATGGTGGTGGGGGTGTCTCTCGACATCACGCTGGTCGGGATTGTGGGCTTCGGTGTTCTCTTCGCCGGCGTCATGGTGGCGGTGGCGTTTCCGGGCGCCTCTTCCGATGGCGGATCGACTCCGCCATCGGCCCCTCGGGCCAAGAGCCCTGCGGGTACGTCGTCCTTCATGGATCGTCTCAACGATCGGTGGGAGCGCAGGGAGCGCGGAGAAGGCCCTTAGCCCTTAGTGGAGCGCTAGCCCACTTTCGTTAGGTATCGAAAAACCGGCCCTTTGGGCCGGTTTTTTCGTGTGCGCCCAGTATTTGCTTGGTTTCTGGCGGTGGAGTTGATCCACAAAACGCGGGGAAGAAAAAAGCTAAAAGTGGTTGAATTTGGAGCAAAGTGGAGTAAAGTGGTGAATACCTTCTCGTGGCCGGACAAGAAAGGGGGGCACCATGTTCTTGGGTACGCACGCCCCCAAGCTCGACGACAAAGGCCGAGTGATTCTCCCCGCAAGATTTCGCGACGAGCTCGCGAACGGTCTGGTTCTTACCCGCGGTCAAGAGAGATGTATTTACGTCTTCACCTCTAAAGACTTCGATGCTCACGTTGAGCGGCTTCGAGAGGCACCCCTGACCTCGAAGGCCAGTCGAGACTTTCTGCGTCTGTTTCTGTCAGGCGCTTCCTCTGAGATCCCCGATAAGCAAAACCGGGTCACGATTCCTTCGGCGCTGCGCGACTACGCCGGGCTTGAGCGCGAACTGACTGTGATTGGCGCCGGCAACAGAGCCGAGATTTGGTCCTCTACCGCATGGGATGAGTACTACGAAGAACGCGAGCAAGCCTTCTCTGATACCGAAGAGGAGGTGATTCCTGGGCTTTTGTAGCCCTGAAGTCTGACTCCCCTCCGTGAGCCCTGTGTCACCTTCCCCGGTCCCAGGTCATCACACGGAAGGGAATCTGACTCCAGGGACACCGGGTAAATCATGATTGCTACCTACTCACACATACCCGTCCTTGCGCCAAGGGCTCTCGAGTTGCTCTCCCCGGCACTCCAAGGGGAATCACCCGTTCTGGTTGACGCCACCCTCGGGCTCGGTGGGCACACCGAAATGTTCCTGGCCGCACTTCCGGCGCTGAGGGTTTTGGGTATTGACCGTGATCCGGAAGCTCTGGCTCAAGCTCGCGAGCGCCTGGCGCCTTTCGGTGATCGGGTGATGTTCTCCCTTTGCCGCTATGACGACCTGGACACCGCACTGGATGAGCACGTTCCTGACCAGGCACCGGGTGCCATCTTGTTCGATTTAGGTGTTTCGTCCCTGCATCTGGACAAGCCCGAACGCGGGTTCTCCTACTCTCACGACGCACCGCTGGACATGAGGATGAATCCTCAAGATGACGTCAGCGCTGCCGACATTCTCCAGTCCTTCACGGAGGCTGACCTGGCTGACCTCTTCTTCCGCATGGGCGACGAGAAGCTGGCCAAGCGTTACGCGCGAGCGATTGTCGAGCGTCGCTTGCAGGCACCAATTGTCCGGACCGGTGATCTCGTCGACGTGCTTCAAGAAGCGACACCTTACGCCCTGAAAGACAAAGGCCACCCGGCAAAGAGGGTCTTCCAAGCGCTTCGGATGGCGGTAAACCAAGAGCTTGATTCTTTGGCCAGAGCACTGCCCGTCGCTTTTGATCGCGTCGCCATCGGGGGACGGGTAGCCATCATGTCCTACCACTCGGGCGAGGACCGCCTGGTGAAGAGGGAGCTTCGGAAGCTCTCCGTCTCGAGCGCTCCCGCTGGTCTGCCTCGAGAGCTCCCTGAACACCTTCCAAGTTTTCGTGAGATTACGCGTGGCGCCGAGGTAGCAAGCGCCGAAGAAATTGCCTCCAACCCCCGAAGTGCCTCTGTCCGTTTGCGGGCAGGGGAGAAAGTGAAAGAGGTATCTCGATGACTGCTCTAGCTCCCAGTGTCGTAGGCGCGCCTCGGGCAATGAAGCCCCGCGCAGTGTCCTCGACACGCCAGAAGGCGAAGGCTGATGCTGTTCCCAAGCTCCGCTATATCGTGGTGCTGCTGGCCGGTATCTTTGCGATTTTAGGTGGACAACTCTTGCTCTCCATTGCGGTGTCAGGTGGCGCTTATGAAATCGCCTCACTGAAAACTGACCTTCGAGGCAGTCAGCAGCAGCAACAGATTGTGGGCGAGGAAATTAGCGCCCTGGTTGCCCCCGACACTCTCGCCACCTTGGCAGGGTCCATGGGCATGGTGCCGGACAACAACCCTGCCTACATCAGAGTCTCTGATGGCGCCGTGGCGGGCGAAGCGATTCCTGCGGAAGCAACGGCGAGCGGTCAAATTTTTGCTGTGACAGCAGGGACTGAATCGGTTGTCGCGCCCGAGATTGTGGAGGATGTGTTCCTCACAATCTCCACGGCGACAGCACTCGAAGCCGATGCGACCGATGTCTTGGCACCCCAGACTGCAGAGCCCACGGCTTCGACACTGACGGTAGCAGAGGCGCCTGCGCCCCGGTTTGGTGGTTCCATTCCCTCTCCGGTGACGCGCTAGACGGAACACGATGGCACATCAGCGCATTTCCAGTCGCCGCATGGGCATTGCGCTTCTTGTTGTCTTCCTCATGGCGGGCTTGCTGGTGTCGCGACTCGTTGATGTTCAAGTGGTGCGCGCCGCGGAACTTCAAGAGCAGTCCGCGGAGATTCGTACGACCAGTGAGGTTATCTGGGCCTCACGCGGGTCGATTGTCGACAGTTTTGGAAATGATTTGGCCACGGATGTCGACCGATATGACGTCAGCGCAGACCCTCGCAGGGTGGGGGACTTCCGTCGTGACGGTGAGACCGTCACAGTCATGGCGGCAATGGCGGAGATTGCCCTCATCACGGGGGCAAACGCGGATGAGTTGCTCTACGCAGTGAACAGCAACCCCGAGGCGCACTTTACCTACCTGGTGAAGGGCGTGAGTCCAGAGGACCGACAAGTTCTGCGAGAACTGCGCAATCCTTGGCTTCAGATGGATTTGGTGCGCGAGCGCACCTACCCGTTTGGCCCCGTCACGGCGAACCTCACAGGCATGCTCGGAAGAGACGAACCCCTCGCTGGCGTTGAGCGTAAATATGACCCGTGCTTGCGTGCCATCAACGGCACTGCGACGTACCAAAAGGGTGCTGATGGCATTCGACTCCCCGGCACCACTCAACTGGTGGAGGAACCCATCCACGGTGGTGACGTGAAGCTCACTATTGACAGTGACCTCCAGTGGTACGTCCTCCAAACCCTCGCGGAACACGGCAGCAGGCTGGGCGCCCAATACGGATCGGCCATGGTGGTCCGGGTGGATGATGGGCACGTTCTCGCGGCTGCGGACTGGCCCACTTTTGATCCGAATGACTTTTCAGAGTCTCCTGTGGAGTTCATGGGTGCGCGTTCCATCAGCTCACCCTATGAGCCTGGCTCCATCATGAAATCTGTCGGAATCGCGATGCTTATTGACGGTGGGTACACCTACTCAGAAGACAAGATTGTTGCCCCCGGATTTTATGAGGTCTACCCCGGCCGCTTCATCAAGAACTTCCTGGTCGCTGATGATCGTCAGCTCACCACAGCTGGTGTGCTCCACACCTCCTCCAACACCGGAATTTCGGTCCTCGCCGACCGGATGCCTAAAGCGGAAGCCACCAACTACTTTCGTGAATTTGGGTTTGGTGAAGTCACCGGCATCGATTTCTTGGGAGAGTCCTCTGGCCAGGTCTTGCCGGTTGACCAAGTTGACGTGGTGACCCGATACAACCAATTCTTCGGACAGGGAATATCAGTCACGGCAGCTCAGATGGCGTCGTCCTATCAAACGCTCGCCAATGGCGGGGTCAGAGTTCCATTGCGACTGGTCGACGGGTGTCTGACCAATGAGGGGGAGTTCGTTCCGGAGCCTATTGCGGAACCCCTCCAGGTTGTCTCGGCAAGCGCCGCTCAACAGACCGTGCGAATGATGGAGACCATCGTGTCGCAGGGACCGCTTCGCAACATTCTAGAAATTCCTGGCTACCGAGTTGCGGCAAAGACCGGTACCGCAGAAATTGCAACGTCCACCGGGTATGGCGATGATCGCGTGATTTCGCTTGCAGGTATGGCGCCTGCAGAAGATCCCGAATATGTGGTCTTGGTCAGCTTTTATAAGCCCCAGACGTCGCGAGTTTCGACCGCGGCGGCACCCGCATTTCATGAAATCCTCTCGCACGTCCTCAAGCACTACCGTGTTGCCCCATCTAGCGAGCCAGCCATCCTTCCCCCGCTAACCTGGTAGCCGGGGTGCCGGAGCCCCAAGGAGGGGTGTAGTGGTGCATAAAGCTCGAGCGCTGCGACCCCTGTCCACCTCGCCAAAGACCCTCAGTTCTCTAGCCATTGCACTCGGACTTCAGCACCGCGGTCTGGACGTGAGTGTTACAGGGGTGGCGCTGGCGTCCTCTGCGGTGCAGCCCGGAGATCTTTTTGTGGCCGTTCGGGGTGTGAATCGTCACGGGAGCGAATTCTGGCCCGATGCCTTCGCCTCTGGTGCAGTCGCCGTGTTTACCGACGAAGAGGGTTGGGCTGCGCTCGAAGATTCGCCGGTGCCGATTCTCGTGGCCCCTGATCCTCGGGCTCTAGTGGGGGCGGTGTCTGCAGAAATCTATGGAACTCACCCTGATTCCGTGCCCACTATTTTGGGAGTGACGGGCACGAATGGAAAGACGTCGACCGCGTTCCTGCTCGAAGCGATCATGCGGGGTCTTGGGGTGCGCACTGCCTTATCCACGACGGCACTTCGCCAAGTAAACGGTGAGAATTTTCCGAGCACACTCACCACACCGGAGGCACCGGACACCCACGCCATGATTGCGCGTGCGCGGGAGGAAGGCGTGAGCGCGATTGCGATCGAGATCAGCGCCCAAGCTCTGAACAAGAACCGCATGGACCAGGTGGTGTGTGATGTTGCGGGCTTCACTAACCTCAGTCATGACCACCTCGAGGATTTTCATACGATGGACAACTATCTCGAGGCCAAGGCCGCGCTGTTCACGGCTGAGAAAGCGCGAGAAGCAGTGGTGTGCGTGGACACGACATGGGGTCAGAAGCTTGCCTCAGCGGTGACCATTCCTTGCACCACACTCGGTCGCCGGGGGAGCGCTTCGGCCCAGTGGTCGTGGGACATCGTGGATGTTCATGGCGAGTCGACAACCTTCGTCCTGGAATCCCCAGAGGGGGTCAAGGGGGAGATTGTGGTCCCCCTGACAGGAGACCACATGGTTGCTAATGCTGCGCTGGCGACGGTGATGGTGATTCGATCCGGAGTCACGTGGGAGGAGCTGGCAGTGCTCGGCCCTGGAACAGAAGGAATTCCAGTCTTTATCCCGGGGCGCATGGAGCGGGTGTCAGGCTCACGGGGACCTCAGGTTTATGTGGACGCCGGACGAAGTGCGGATGCGTACGAGCAGACTCTCTCGGCTCTGAGGACATCAACCTCTGGCTCGCTCATCATGGTCTGTGGAACCTCTGGGAACCGAGACGCGACGAAGCGTCCCATCATGGGTCGTACTGCAGCTGAGCATGCCGATGTTGTGATCATCACCGATGACGACCCCCGTCGGGAGGATCCCACCGTGATTCGCGAGGGACTCCTCGAGGGCGCGCGCGCTGTCCGCGGGATTCCAGTCCATGAAATCCCCGACCCCAGTGAGGCCATCCGTTTCGCCGTGTCTCTCGCCCAGGAGGGCGACACGATCCTGTGGAGCGGGCCGGGCTCTCAGGATTATCGCGATATCGGAGGGGTGAAAATTCCTTACTCGGCGCGCGAACAAGCTCGACAGGCCCTCCACGATGCAGGGTGGGGCAAGACATCGTGAGCGCACTGCAGGTCACGGAGGAGTGGCTGGATTGGGAGTCCACCGGCGCACAATTGACTCTGGGGGACGCCACGGAAACACTGCACATTAGGGGCATCAGCCTCGAGGCGAGAGATTCGGCACTGCGTATTGTGCGGGACCAGTTAGCGCTCGGCTCGAGCCTCAGGGACGCACTCAAGGAAGCAACTACGCTCGGGGCTCCTGGAGAGCTGCCAGTCGGAAGTCTGATGTCGGACGACGTGATTGTGGTCGATGCGTCTCATGTCACCCAGGCGTCGCCCGCTGTGGACATCACCAAGTCAGTCTCCGCGCTCGCCCGTGGCACCCGTCGGGTGGTGGCTGTCGCCGGAACTCTCGATTTCTCGGGGGAATCTGACTACGACAATCTCAGTGCGTTTGGTGCTCTCATGGTTCGACTTAATGTGACGCAGGTCTTTGCAGTAGGTCGAGGAGCCAGGGCCTTATTCCTGTCGGTGGGTATGGAGGGTTCCTGGGATGGAGAGTCGCGGTTCTGCGAGGACAGCGACAGCGCGTACGATGACATCCGTGCGCACATTAGGCCGGGAGACGTTGTCCTTGTTCTCGGGAGCACCGATGAGCCTTTGTCCGAGATGGTTCAGAAGCTGAAAGCCGACCTCTCGTGAGAATACTGTTGTTGGGTAGTGCCTTGGCCTTGGGCTTCTCCCTGTTCCTCACCCCTCTTTTTATTCGTCTTTTCGCGAAAATTGGGTGGGGACAATTCATTCGTCAAGATGGCCCGAAGACTCACTATGTGAAGCGTGGCACTCCCACAATGGGCGGAATCGTCATTTT
>Ga0181585_10004725_pt1 | contig 11859 bp, 9 predicted proteins | sample 071ome_29_FD_132469 | JGI IMG/M metagenome (GOLD analysis project Ga0181585, IMG submission 132469) | Coastal salt marsh microbial communities from the Groves Creek Marsh, Skidaway Island, Georgia - 071407BT metaG (megahit assembly) | ecosystem: Environmental > Aquatic > Marine > Intertidal zone... | reverse complement strand
CACAATCGTAACACTACCTCCACGATCACGTTTCATAAAAGGGTATCCTTGTTGCCGCAGTTACAGTTCTGCAAAACTGATTTTACCTAGCTATGAAACACAAACAACAAATCCTAACGAGAACAGTAATCTTAGCCGGATCGTTGTTTTGCAGCAGTGTAACGCTTTTGGCACAAACATCCATTGGGGACTCTTATGCCAAACTTTTGGAAAAGGGAACACTCTATGAGAATCCTGATAACAATTTAGTGCAAAGTGTGGTTCTCAGTGGAAGACTCCAAGGAGAATATGCTTATTTTGATGATGAGAACCTCGGTTCCCATGATGAATTTGAATGGCGGCGATTTCGCTTTGGTTTCAAATCTTCCATCTGGAAGGGACTGACTTTGCACTCCGAAATGGATTTGGACCTCAACAACATGGATCCGTTGTATTCCCGATTGACTGATACCTACGTTTCCTGGACTTCGGAAAACGGCACCAAAATTAAGGTAGGCAGGCAATCTGCCCCATTCACATTGGATGGTGCAACTTCCTCAAAAAAACTGCATACGATGGAACGCAGTAAACTGGCTGAGAACGTTTGGTTCAGAAGGGAGTATTTCAGTGGAGTGAGACTCTCTGGATCCAAAGACAATTGGGATTACGTGGCTGGATTTTACTCCAGTGACGGTGGTACAGAGTTTGATGAAGTTTTTGACGCCGGTACATTCGTTCTCCTTTCCCTGGGATATAATTTTAAAGAAAAGTATGGTGTCGATAATGCACTCATGAGACTAGACTTCGTAAGCAATGAGGAAGACCCGAACAATGGTACTCATGATCACGAAACTATCTTCTCTCTGGTTGGTAAATACGACAATGGCCCTCGCCACCTTTGGGCAGACCTAAGTTTTACTCAAGGTTACGGTGCTCAGTCAGATTTGTTTGGTTTTCAAATCATGCCTTTCTATGACTTGAGTGAACAGTCCCAAATCATCTTCAACTATACCTATTTAGAAGCTGATGATGGGGATGCATTGCGTTTGGGACGTTATGAAAGACGCAATGGCGGTGGACGTGGAAGTAAGTCCAGTGAGTACTATTTTGGGTACAATCACTTCTTTCATGGTCACAAACTCAAGTGGCAAACTGGTATCCAATACTCAGATGCTGAAGCAACAGTTCCCGCCAATGAATATGATGGATGGGGAGTTACATCTGGTTTCCGCATCAGCTGGTAAGTCTGGATAGAAACCAAATCGTAACACCAAAGACACACATTTGTAGATCGCTTCAAAGATAATCTTCATAAAACCCGAAATCATTACCCATGAACAACACAAAGCAAATCACTGCACTTTTTGCATTGGCAGTCAGCTCCGTATCCCAGCTTATGGCCGGACAGGTGGACTCGAATCTTCCTGATTACAAGAAAGTGTTTGGAGTTTCCGGCACCCTCAATGCCGTGGGCTCGGACACTCTCAACAATATGATGGCTCTCTGGGCAGAAGGTTTTCAGACCTACTACCCGAATGTCAAAATCCAGATCGAAGGCAAAGGCTCCTCCACGGCACCTCCGTCTTTGATTGAAGGTACTTCCCAACTCGGCCCCATGAGCCGGGAAATGAAAGATTCGGAAATCGATAAATTTGAGAAGAAGTTTGGCTACAAGCCGACACAGGTCAGCGTAGCCATTGACGCGTTGGCAGTGTTTGCCAACAAGGACAATCCAATTGACCAGCTCAGCCTGAAACAAGTGGATACTGCTTTCTCCAGCACATTCAAAAGAGGAGGGAAACCCGCAAAAGTATGGGGGGACCTCGGAGCAAAAGGTGCCTGGTCTTCCAAAACGCTCAGCCTCTACGGCCGCAACAGTGCATCCGGCACTTATGGCTTCTTCAAAAAAGTAGCTTTGCTGAGTGGTGATTACTCCACTGCCGTAAAAGAGCAGCCTGGATCATCCGCAGTTGTGCAGGGAGTATCCAGCGATCTTGGTGGCCTGGGCTACTCAGGCATCGGCTACAAAACATCCGGTGTAAAAGCACTGAAAATTGCCGGTGATGAAGGCGGACATTTCGAACCGACAGCAGAAAATTGCCTGACTGGCGATTACCCTCTGGCGAGGACCTTGCTCATCTATTGCAACAAGGCTCCCAACAAAAGCCTGGATAAACTGACTCGTGAATTCCTGAAATTCGCACTTTCCAAGCAAGGACAGCAAATTGTTGCCAAGGATGGATATTATCCACTGCCAGCGGAAATTGCCTCGCAAATCCGGGCCACTATCGAGAAGTAATTCAGAAATTGTCCAATTTCTTTCGAAAAATGTTGTCCGGGATGGAAAAACCACCATCCCGGACACCGTCATTTAGCAAGAATGCCAACTACAACCGATCCACCACCTGATCCGAAACGCTTTGAAGTGAGCAAGCCGACTCTCTTGGTCGACTCGTTTATGAACAACTTCATTCGCATCGGAGGTATTGGTATTATCGGTGCGATTTTTTGCATTTTCCTCTTCATCCTGATCCAGATTCTACCCCTGTTCCAAAATGCGAAGGTTCAGGAAGGCATAGTGATCCAAACAGGTCTGGAAAACTTCGATACCGCCGGCATTGATGAGTGGGGAGAGCTCCCCTTTCTGGCTACCAAGGATGGCGTCTTCCGGTTTTACAACACTCTCAACAAAGAGGGGGAAAAGCCTTCCAATTCTCCTGTTCTGGAGCTGAACGCTGGCTTTGAGGAAGGAGAAACTTACGACATCGTACACTACAACCCCGGGACTTCTACAGCGATCTTCGGAGGGCAGGAGGGGCGTTGCCGCATGGTCAAAATCCAGTACAAGGCAAATTTTGATGACCAGCAGGGACGTACGATTGAGGCCAGCCTCGAATCCGGTTCACCTTTTCAAATCGGAAAAGCAGGGGCTCCCATTCTTGCCTTTGACTTTTATGATGTTCCCGGTGAACGCATTGTTGCAGCCATCCAAAAGGGAGAGGAAGGCAATGAGCTGAACATTCTTCGTTTTAAGGCCAAGAAAGCCCTCTTCGGCTCAGGAAAGCTACAACGGGAAAAAGAGTACGCCCTTACCGGAGAGCTGGATGCTGAGCCGCAAAGTGTCCTGGTCAATGGCCTCGGGACCGCGATCCTCGTTGGGGATAAGGAGGGTAAATTTCATTATTTTGCAAAATCGGGAGCCGAGATTACCCATACTCAAACTTTTGTACCTTTTACAGAGTCAGAAGGCACTCTTGGTAAAATGAACTGGCTTCTCGGAAAAATCTCCGTGGTCGTCACTTCCTCCAAAGGGCATGTACGTATCCTCAGCATGTCCTTGAACGAAAAAACGGAGGAACTCCAGTACCACACCTTGCAGGATGTGAGGAAGCTGGAAGGGCCTTCGAGTTTCTTTTCAGCAAGCTTGCGTAATCGTGCCTTTCTCCATGGAGAAGGCAAAAAGGCGTTTCTGGAGTATGCCACTACCGGCAAGACCCGCTGGGAAACCGAACTCCCGGTCGAGCCTCAAATCGCTTTCATCGGTCCCAAGTATGACAGCATGGGCTTTGTAGGAAAAGATGCCTCCCTGCACCTCTATATGCTGGATGACCCTCACCCGGAGTCCGGATTAAGAGCCTTTTTTGGAAAAGTCTGGTATGAAGGCCAACCGCAACCGAAATACCTATGGCAGTCGACAGGTTCCGGCTCCAGCTTTGAGCCCAAGCTCTCCATGATCCCCTTACTTGCGGGATCCTTCAAAGGGACATTTTATGCGTTGATCTTTGCTGTGCCCATCGCAGTCCTTGCCGCCGCCTACACGTCACAGTTTTTACAACCCTCCCTTGCCAAGATCGTAAAGCCAACCATGGAGATTATGGCATCGCTGCCTTCTGTTGTACTCGGCTTCCTCGCAGCTCTCTGGCTGGCTCCCATTCTGGAAACCAAAATCCCCTCGATCCTTTCCGTTCTGATTTTAGTCCCCTTGGTGACGTACATTGCGGGATGGGCATGGAGCCAACTGCCTACCGAAAAAAGAAACCTGATCAAGCCGGGTAGAGAAATCTGGGGACTTCTGCCTCTTTTGTTTGTCACCACCTGGATTGGCTGGCAACTCGGCCCCACACTGGAGGGCTTACTGTTCACCGTAACCGATCCGGTAACCGGCAAAACCGTTGCAGACTTTAGAACCTGGTGGCCGGAAGCGACAGGATTGCCCTTTGAACAAAGGAACTCGGTGGTCGCCGGATTCGCGATGGGATTTGCCGTAATCCCCATCATTTTTACCATCTCCGAAGATGCGATGAGCAATGTTCCCACATATCTGCGAAGTGCCTCTTACGCTCTGGGGGCCAGTCGCTGGCAAACGGCATGGAGAGTTGTCTTGCCCACAGCCTCAGCCGGCATCTTTTCCGCCATCATGATCGGCCTGGGAAGAGCGGTCGGGGAAACCATGATTTTGGTCATGGCTACGGGTAACACTCCCCTCATGGATCTCAATCCATTCTCCGGAATGCGTACCTTATCGGCCAACATTGCAGTTGAACTTCCGGAAGCCCCCCATCACAGCACTCTTTACCGTTCCCTCTTCCTCGGAGCCATGCTCCTCTTCATTTTAACATTCGCCATCAATACAGTGGCGGAAATCACCCGTCAAAAATTACGGGAAAGATTCAAGACCGTAGGATGAACCAATCAAAAAAAGAAATACCCGCCGGGGAGCCATTGGTATGGCTTACCTCCATGGGATTGGTCATTGGGGTCACCATGGTGCTGTATCTGCTCTGGATCATCACGGTCAATGGCGTGACTGTGTTCTGGCCGAAACCTGTCTACGAAATCCAGCTGAAGGAAGATAGCACTGAACATGTCGGTGGAGCCAAAAACTTCTTTGGAGTGATTACCATGGAGAGAGAAAAACTCTCTGCCGAAATTTCTGGTGAAGGCAATGACTCCACTCAGGAATATCAGTTCTTCACCGGCAACAAGGATTTGTACGACTTCATGTACAAATTTATCTCCAAAGAGCAGGTCGAAAAGATGCACAAACCCGAGGAGGTGCTGGTAGGAGAAAGGCTGGAATACGGCAGCGCTCTTTTTCTACCGGTGAGGCTGGAACTCCCTGAAGGCAAAATGATCGAGAAAAGCGACGGGAACTTCATGGCAACCCTGCAAAAATACCTCAAAGAAGGAAATCATCGAAGAGAGGAGTTCACTTCCATCGAGAAAAAAGACATAGGGAAAATCAATGCAGAGATGGAGAAAATTCGCATCCGTGGGCTGGCACTGGAAAAAGAGCATGGAGAGAAGGCGGAAGAGTTACCTGTGTTTTCCAAACTCATGAAACGCCAGGAAGCTTTGGAAAAAGAATACATAGTCTTGGAAGAAGAGGCTGGAAAGCTAAGAGAAAAGCAGGAAGAAGTGCTCCTTGTCTACCACACGGCAGCCGGTGAGGAAAACACATTACCCGTAGCCCACTTTACAGATATCTATGCACCCAACCAGTTTGGCATGTCGGATAAGGCGGGATTTTTTGTCAGAAAGTTCTGGGCATTCCTGAGCGAAAACCCACGGGAAGCCAATATGGAAGGAGGCATTTTCCCGGCCATTTTCGGAACCTTCGTCATGACCGTGCTCATGAGCATTGCCGTGATGCCCTTTGGAGTCGTCGCGGCGATCTATCTGAGGGAATATGCCAAGCAAGGCTTCATGGTCAGGTCTGTACGCATTGCAGTAAACAACCTGGCAGGCGTGCCCTCCATTGTCTTTGGCGTCTTTGGATTGGGCTTCTTTGTCTACCTGATGGGAGGCACCATTGACAGCATCTTCTTCAAGGACCGCCTCCTGGATAACACGCCAACATTCGGAACCGGAGGTATACTCTGGGCTTCGCTCACCCTCGCATTGATGACTGTGCCTGTTGTGGTCGTCGCAACCGAAGAAGCCCTGGCCTCAGTTCCCAGAGGTGTCCGGGAAGCCTCTCTGGCCTGTGGAGCCTCCAAATGGCAGACCATACAGAGGATTGTTCTACCCGCCAGTGCTCCAGGTATCCTGACAGGACTGATCCTTGCCATGGCTCGGGGTGCTGGGGAAGTTGCCCCCCTCATGTTGGTAGGAGTTGTCAAACTCGCCCCTGACCTGCCTCTGGATATGATGGCTCCCTTCCTGCACATGGAACGAAAGTTCATGCACCTGGGTTTCCACATTTACGACCTCGGGTTTCAATCCCCAGACTCGGAAGCCGCAAAACCCATGGTCTTCGCCACAACCTTTCTACTCATATTGCTGGTTGTGGTCATGAATCTTTTTGCCATCCTCATCCGCAACCATTTGAGAAAAAAATATTCCAGTGCCGTCTTCTGAGAATTCCCCTACCTTTTCCTAACCCTGATAATTAAGAATTTGACATGGAAACCATGGAAGAACCGCCCCCCGCGAAAAGCCCGGATACGCAGGCTCAACCCTCTCCCGATACCACCAATGAGGAGCCCAAGGCTTCTCCTCCCTATATCCGGGTACAGGATTACTGCTTCTGGTATGGAGAGAACCAAGTCCTCTTTGACCTGAATCTTGATGTCCAGGAAAAGAAAGTCACCGCCCTGATTGGACCCTCCGGCTGCGGAAAGTCGACTCTCCTGCGAAACTTCAACCGAATGAATGACCTGGTTGATGACATCCGACATAAAGGGGACATTACCATTGCAGGCAACAGTATCTACGACCCTGCTGTGGAAATCATCTCCCTGCGCAAACGCGTCGGCATGGTCTTCCAGAAATACAACCCCTTCCCAAAAAGTATCTACGAAAACGTCATCTTCAGCCTTCGGGTGGCTGGCCGACGAAACAAAGCGGAACTGGATGAAACCGTGGAACGCAGCTTGAAAAAGGCCGCTCTCTGGGAAGAAGTCAAAGACCGCCTTCATGAAAGTGCTCTCGGACTCTCCGGAGGACAAATGCAACGACTCTGCATTGCCCGAGCCATTGCAAACCAACCGGAAATCCTCCTCATGGATGAACCCTGCTCAGCCCTCGACCCCATTGCCACCGGCAAAATTGAGGACCTCATCGATGAACTGCGTGACCAGTTTACCATCATCATCGTGACCCACAACATGCAGCAAGCCACTCGAATTTCCGACAACACCGCATTTTTCTACCTTGGGGAACTTATCGAATACGGCGAAACCCAACAAATCTTCACCAACCCCAAGATCAAGCAGACAGAAGATTATGTAACTGGCCGTTTCGGGTAAACGGCACATCTCCCCAAACCACCCCGAAACCACACGTTATGCAAATCCTCCAAAAAGAAATCGCCGACTTTAAAAACGAACTTCTTGCCATGGCCAGTCATGCGGAAGGAGCCATTGTCAGAGCAATCAAAGCCCTGCTTGAACGGGACGATAAACTGGCGGAACAAGTCAAAAAAGATGACTACATCCTGGATGAATTTGAAATCAGTATCGACAATGAAGCCATACGCCTCCTCTCTCAGGCTCCATTGGCTAAAGATCTTCGCATGATCGTGACCGGAATGAAAATCTCCAACGATCTCGAACGCATTGGAGATGAAGCTGCCAAAATTGCCAAATGCACCCTGATCCTCAATAAGGAGCCCAACCTCAAGGAATATATCGATATTCCCACCATGGCAGAAAGAGCAACAGAAATGCTCCGAGACGCCCTGGATTCCTTTGTTCAGGGAGACACAGAAAAAGCCCGTGCGGTCCAACCCAAAGACCAACTCGTCAATCAAATCAACAGCCAGGTCCATAGGGAACTGGCCGGATATATCGCAGAAAGCCCGGTCAATATATCCAGATCACTGAGCCTCATGGTCGTCTCCAAAAGTCTCGAACGTATAGCCGACCACGCCAAGAACATTGCCGAAGAAGCTGTATACATCCATGAAGGCGAAGACATCCGGCATAGCAACGGTGCTAAACACACCCAATAAATTCGCCTATCCCGACCACCTACACCCCTAATTACCAAAAAATGAAAGCGAAAGTCCTGGTCGTCGATGATGAGCCTGATGCTCTGGAATTGATAGATTACAATCTCAAGGGAGTCGGCTACCAAGTCTTCACTGCTGCTAATGGTACACGGGCCTTGGAATTGGCTCAACGCCACCTCCCGGACCTGATCATTCTCGATCTCATGCTCCCGGAGATTGACGGCATCGAAGTCTGCAAAATTCTACGTAGAAATACCGAAACTCAGGACATCCCTATCATTATGCTCACGGCCAAAGCCGATGAAATTGACCGAGTGATTGGCCTGGAAGTCGGAGCCGATGACTACGTCACCAAACCCTTCAGCCCACGTGAGCTCACACTCCGCGTCAAAAACATCCTTCGACGCGGAAAAGCCAGTGCCGACAGCAAGCAACCCGTCATTGAGATTCAGAATATCTCCATAGATCCAGAGAAACACGAAGTCCTGCTCGATGGAAAAAGCGTTACCCTCACTGCCACAGAATTCAAGCTGCTCTATCTGTTGGCCAGCCGACAAGGGCGCATCCAATCCCGGGAACGCCTGCTGGAAGATGTCTGGGAATACGAGGCCGACGTCTACACCCGTACCGTCGATACACACATGCGACGCCTGCGAAAAAAACTTGGCGAATCGGCTGACCTGATTGAAACCGTACGCGGGGTAGGCTATCGCTTTATCGATAACTGATTTTCAAAATAAATCAGGAAACCACCGCTCTCAACAGCAAACTCAACATAGGACCTCACGAAACATGCCCTGGCCAGCAATCGCGATATTACTGCTGATCTGCCTGCCCGTTTTGCATTGTTGGTGGCGTAAGAAATACACCTTACTGCAAGGACAAAAGCAGCAGCTGGATCGCAAAAACCAACAACTCGAAGAACTCTGCGATACCATAAAAAGTGAAGCCAGGTCTCAACAAAACGCCCTCTTCGACAGCATGATTGAAGGCGTACTCCTACTCGACAAAAATAGCCGAATCCAACACGCCAACCAAACCGTTCTCCGACTCTTCCATCTCGATCCGGAACGTGACCACGGCAAAACCATCATGGAAAGCATTCGCATCCACGAACTCGAAGCCATCATCCATTTTCTGGAGCACAAAAATGAGGTCATGGGAACCGAGATCACCGTTCCCGGAAAAGAAGACCAACTCCTCGAAGTCAATGCGGTCGCCCTCAGAGATGCCCACAACAACCCCAACGGATACATTATGGTATTTCATGATCTCACCCGGATGAGAAAACTAGAAAATACCCGCCGCGAATTCGTCGCCAATGCCAGCCACGAACTCCGCACCCCCATCTCCATGATCAAAGGCTTTGCCGAAACGCTGGTTGACGGTGCAAAGAACGAACCCGAAACCCTTGACCGCTTCCTGCAAACTATCATCAAGCACACTGACCGCTTAACCCTCCTGGTCGAAGACCTCCTCTCCCTTTCCAAACTCGAGTCCCATTCCGACGCATTGGACATTTCTCAGGTCAAACTCTACCCGCTGGTCAACACCATCTTTGACGAACTCTCCTCCAGAGCTGCCAAACGCAATACCCAGTTCATCAACGAACTGAACAAAGATCTCACACTCCCACTGGACGAAAGTCGCATACGACAAGTCTTTTTCAACCTCATCGACAACGCAGTCAAATACTCAGGCAAAGGCAGAACCATCAAAGTCGGCTGCAAAAAAGGACTGCAAAACTACTGGGAAATATTCGTCTCCGACAACGGTCCGGGCATCCCGGAAGAAGCCATCGGCCGCATCTTCGAACGCTTCTACCGAGTCGACAAATCCCGCTCACGAGAAAGCGGCGACACCGGCCTGGGCCTCGCGATTGTAAAGCACATTGTCCAACTTCATGGTGGTACCGTCTGGTGCGACAGCGACGTTGGCAAAGGCTCCACCTTCTACTTCACTCTCCATTCCCACTCCCCCCAAACCATCACGGAATACACCCCACCTTCCAGGCTCAAAGGCAAGGAAGAAGCCAAAAGCCTGGAAACCACCAGCCAATAAGCCACTGGCTCCCCTTGACTCGAAGGGTGCAATCAAGCATAGGATTCTCTCCACTATGAAAATCCTATTCCTTCCACTTCTCGTCCTGGCATTCCTCTCGACTTGGGTAACAACTCAAGCAGCGGATCCTGCATTCAGCAAAAAACCCAACATCATTCTCGTCATGACTGACGATCAGGGACACGGCCCCGTAGGCCGCCATGGACATCCCTGGATCCAAACCCCAAGTCTGGACAAACTTCACGACACCAGCGTCCGCTTCAACCGTTTCCTCGTCAGCCCCACCTGCTCCCCTACCCGTGCCGCACTCATGACCGGGAGACATCCTCTCAAAAATGGAATAACACATACCATTCTTGAACGTGAACGCATGACGCTCAACGCCACCATCCTTCCTCAAGTCCTGGCCAAAGCCGATTACCAAAGCGGTATTTTCGGCAAATGGCACCTCGGAGACCAGGAACCCTACCAACCTCACCAACGCGGCTTCCACGAAGCCTTTATACACGGCGCTGGCGGCATTGGGCAAGCCTACCCAGGCTCCTGCGCTGATGCACCAGGCAACAAATACGTCAACCCCACCATTCGCCATAACGGCTCCTTTGTTAAAACCAAAGGCTACTGCACCGACCTCTTCTTCACCGCCGCACTCGGATGGATCAAAGAACAAAAAGAAACTCCAAACCCCTTCTTCGCCTACATCTCCACCAACGCTCCCCACGGCCCCTTCATCGCCCCTCCCAAAAACACCAAACGCTTCACCGATCTCGGTTTCTCAGGAAAAACTGCCGGATTCTACGGCATGATCGAAAACATTGATGAAAACATGGGCCGACTCCTGCAAAAGATGGAAGAATGGAACCTCTTCGAGAATACCATCCTCATCTTCCTCTCCGACAACGGAATGACCGGAGGCGGCTCCGGTCGAGGCAAAGTCGGCACCGACAAAGACGGCAAGCCCATGATCGCCTACAACTCCGGCATGAAAGGCCAAAAAGGCTCCACCGACGAAGGCGGCTCCCGAGTCCCCTTCTTCATCCGCTGGGACGGCGTACTCAAACCCGGCAATGAAATCGACAAACTGGCCGCCCACATTGACATCCTCCCCACCTTCGCCGCCATCGCCGGAATCAACGAATTACCGGAAAACCAAGTCGAAGGCCGCAACCTCGTGCCCCTGCTGAAAAACCCCAAAGCCCCCTGGAACGATCGCCACCTCTTCACCCAGATCGCCCGCTGGAAATCCGGCACCGAACCCAACAATCACCAGTGGAATAAATTCGCCGTCCGCAACCAACGTTACCGCCTCGTGGGCAACAACCTCTACGACATGCAAAAAGACCCCGGACAAAAAGAAAACATCGCCGCAAAGCACCCCAAAGTCGTTCAATCCATGAAAGCCGCCTATGACCAATTCTGGAAAGAAGCCCGCCCCCTCATGGTCAACGAAAACGTCCCCCTAGCCCCAAGTCGCCCCTACCACGACCTCCACGCCAAACAACTCAAAGAAGGCGGCATCCCCAACTGGCAACCCCCAAAACTTTGATGGGAGACAAAAAACCAAATTTACGAACGCCCACTGAGAGCTTCCGATAGAGCTTTCCAACTTTCCTCACTCCAAGGTTTCGTCGGATTCGGACGAGGTTTCCCCTCTTTTTTACGCTGACGCTCCTTGGCCCGTGCCGCCTTCAAACGTTCTTGCCATTCACGTTTCGTGATTTTGGGCAATGAGGTGGCTTGAGGCTGTTTTGTCGAATCACTCATGGAAGGTAATTTTTATTCTAAAGCGAGATCATCAATGATATGCGAAGAAAAATTTGGAAGGGTTTTCCCCAATATTATGACAAGATCAATCAACTCCATTT
>Ga0181585_10004720_pt1 | contig 11861 bp, 8 predicted proteins | sample 071ome_29_FD_132469 | JGI IMG/M metagenome (GOLD analysis project Ga0181585, IMG submission 132469) | Coastal salt marsh microbial communities from the Groves Creek Marsh, Skidaway Island, Georgia - 071407BT metaG (megahit assembly) | ecosystem: Environmental > Aquatic > Marine > Intertidal zone... | reverse complement strand
CATCGGCGTCATCAAGACGGCTCTTGTGGTCAGCCAAAGAGGCATCAGCGTCGTCAAGACGGCTCTTGTGGTCAGCCAAAGAGGCGTCAGCATCGTCAAGCCGGCTCTTGTGGTCGGTCAGGGAGGCGTCAGCGTCATCAAGACGGCTCTTGTGGTCAGCCAGGGAGGCGTCAGCGTCGTCAAGCCGGCTCTTGTGGTCAGCCAGGGAGGCGTCAGCGTCATCAAGGCGGCTCTTATGGTCAGCTAAAGATGCGTCAGCGGTATTGACACGACCGGTTAAAACTGTTAAATCTGTTGTATTAGTATTAATTGATGTTCTTAAGTTATTGATGGATGTATCCACAATCGCCAAATCAGTTGTGATTGTTGTAATTGACGCATCAATCTTTGATATCTTCGTATTAATATTTGTTATTGATGCAGTATTTGTATTAAGAGTTGACTTATGATTGACTAATGATAAATCATGCGCATCAATATCATTCTCGGCGTCAGTCATACGAAGTTCAAGCGCATCAACTGACGCATCAACAATATTTAATTGTGAAGATATGTTCAATACAAAGGAGGCATCGCCATTAATCGCATCAGATAACTCTTTCAGTGTATCCAATGCCGCGGGAGCATTGTCTAATACATCATTGATTGCATTATTGATGCTTGTATCAACATAAGACTTTGTGGCATAGTTGGTCTCAATTGCATCAATTGAAGCATTGATATCAATAATATCGTCATCGATACCATTAAGTCGAGTGACATTACCACTTACGCTGGTAATGGTGGCATATTTGGTGGAGATATCTACGCCATTTTCGTAGAGAGTTGTACCATAGACGCTGACACCAGAAATATCAGCAGTAGCATACACATTCGTAGCAGACACATCTTGCGACGCATACACATTCACGGCGTTCACGTCTCCAGATACATCTACGCTGGTTGCGGTAATATCACTTACATTCATTGTGGTGCTGAGTTTCACCTTTGCAACACCACTACCAAGATCTTCGACGGCAAAACCATCATCTTCGTCGAATCGGATGGCACTTACCGTGTTTACCGAATCAGCCACATTGCCTGATGTGTCTACCACCGATACGACAAGATCGGGGGTCATGTCAGCAATCGCTGATCGTGGAATGGAACCGGCAGGGAAATTCGCACTTAAATCTCCGCGAATCACTACGTTTCCACTAATCTCAAGGTTTGATTCCATAGATACATCACCTGCCATAATCACGCCTGATTTTAAGGTGGTTTCGCCAGTGATGACAGCAGTTCCGGAAATGTCCAAATTTTCAGTGGCATTGATATCACCGGTCACATAAATATCTCCATTAAGACGAGACGTACCGGCAACATCAAGATCGCCGTTAAGGCTCACATCATTACCAACAGACAATTTGCTGTTCATGCTCACATCACCCACCACGTCGAATGTACCACCTACAGTAGTATCGCTGGTGACATCTAATGTACTGGACAGGGTTGCCGCACCAGTCACATCCAATGTGCTCGACACAGTTGCTGCGCCATCGATATCGACCGTACTATTCATGGTCATCGCGCCTTGGACGGTGAGCATGCCGCCGACCGTTGCGTTGCTGGCAACTCGTAAATTGCTATTGATGGAGGCATCGCCGTCAACCACGATATTCTGCGCAAACGACACATCACCTCCGTCCTTCACAACCATAACCATGTTGGCATCATCATAAAATTCAGCTATGGGTCGATCAATACCGTGCTGACGCGCGATTAATGCGGGTCCGGTGCCGTCATTGGAAATATCAAACTGTTGCGTCACTGTCACCTGCGTATCCGTCTGGATAAATTCTCCCAAAAAGCTGATGGAACCGTCCACCACCAGGTTTGAACTCATCTTCACCGTATCGCGGAAGATGGATGCCCCGGAAACATCCAGAACATTATCCGGAGTAGTAGAAAGACCATAACCAACCTTGACGACATCCTCATCTGTAGAAATAACGTGTCGCTCGGTTGACCCCACGGCGGCAGGGGTAATGGTAATTGCACCTGCATCACTCACTGACAGCCCGGTATCCTGACCTGTTGACGAATTGATAAAATGTACCGTGTCCTGCGTTACATAAAGGGAACCAAATGGATTATCGGGAGAGCCAAGATCTACGTTGCTGTTGTCAGCCACCATAGTTTTCGTCAGCTTTACGACATTGCCTGATGCTTCAAATCCAGCAGTTCGTTCAGTAAGATCCGTCAATCTTGTCTGAACATTTTCGGATAAGTCGCGCAAATAAATAAATTTGCTTAGGGAAATATCGTAACGAGTCGATATCCCATCATGCACTCGCATCTCGGTGGACCGAATACTAAATTTCGGCGTGACATCATCATTCTGGTCATACAGATTGATAGAATTGTCGCTTCTTACGTAGACACCACCACAGATGTCCAAAAAGCCTCGGACATAACTCTGCCGAAACTTGTTAGCATTGTTCGAAGCGTCCAACCAACGAGACATCTCGCTTCTTATATAATATGCAGTCAAATTATGATTTTCATTTATACATACATGTTTTGTCAATGTATAAATTAGAACTGATACATGGCACCACTTTGCTTTATGTCGCCCATTACATCAAGCACCACGCCGTCACCGTCCGACAGGGTGGGTGCATATAATGTATATACACTCGTGCAACCAGTCTGTACGTTCCCTGGAGCATAATTTGAGGGCGTTGTGTCAGCAATAACGCTGTATAATCCGCCTCCAGTTTTATGTATGTCGATGGGTTTGCTGTTGGGCCCTATAATTGCGTCGGTAGATCCATTGCCATTGAATTCATTTGGGTCCTCGCGCGTCCAGTACGAAAGTGTCTCTAATTTTGTTTTTCCGGCATAGTGAGTAAGCATGATGTCTTCTCCTACAATCACAATTTCGTCCAATAGGCTACCTGAACTACTTGTGATTTCGACACCTCTCAATACCGGAGCAGTTCCAAGCATGGAGGGTATATCGCTCACCGTAATATCATGCCAGGTGACCCCTGCGTCAAGCGTATAGGTAATGACATTATCACCGACCATGATGAAATAGTTGGCGTCGCCTTTGTAAATACCATAATATGCTGTCCCGGACCGTAAATTCGTATATGTCAGTCGAGCAGTTGATGTTGACCCTTGTGTATCGTCATAACCTAAAATATGCACGCCATTGTCGCACATTAAGTACATTTTTTCACCAACGGTAAATGAATTATGTATCGTGATATTTAATAACTGTGTTTGGGTATATTCGTGATTAATGGTAGGAGATCCCATGCTATACGATGAGCTGGTTGCATAAAATATGGATGATGTAGTATCAACCCTTCCATTCGTGGATTGAAAATCTAATCCGCGAATATTATTACTCGCCGTTTCCTGTAAAAGCATAAACAAATGGCCGCCGAAATTTGCATTTTCAACATATTTATAATCTGCACCGGCGGACAGATCAAGGATAGTCATTTGGTAAGGAGAAGAACCATTACGCCAACTGCCAGTTTCCGAATTGTAATAGAAAAATTTATTATCCTCGTATGCAGCAATTTTTAAGATATGATCAACGGTAGTCGTAATATCAATGCGTTTTTCGACATGCAAAGGAGAACTAACAGACATAAAATTTGTACTTTCACCCAACTCATCAAGCTGATGAAACGTCCATGCGCCAATTCCATAGTTTGTATTTTCGTAAATCCCAAACACGCTATCCCCTTGGTCATTTTTAAACGTAGGGCCTCCTGCAAAGTATTTCACTTTGCTGAGATTGGGGTCAGTAATGGCGGGGTCAAAATCAGAAATGATACGGGTCGCAATCGCATCGAGCGACGATGACAAAATGTGTTCACTGTGACCCACGCGCGTTTTTCCATTCAATGTAATGCTGTAACTGGGGTCCGGGTTATACGTATGGATTCCGGATCGTACATAATTATAGCATATGTCCTCGGCGTTATTAACAAATACATATGATGGGCGGGTTGTACCATTGGCGGTGCGACTTGATAAGATACCAAATGCACATGCGTCGTCACTGGGGAACATACCGCCGCCGAATCCGGCACCTACGCCCGTTTGTGTTGTGGCCGTGATGAAGGTGTTTGCGCACGCATCCCCCACATACCCTGAAGTCATGCTTAGCGTTGTCCCGGTAACACCGGATAGATCATATGCTTGTGGATAAAATGGCGAGTGCGCGCTGTCGCTAAACCCAATAAGAGGAGCCTGGAAGGACATGCGACCAGTTGTGCTGTCGTACAAAATGCCGGCGAGGGACGCGGCTCCACCCTCCACGGTTTGTGCGCCATTAAAAAACTCGATGGAGGAATTTGTATCCGTGGTGGTTGCGACAATACCGCGGTCATTTACATTACGTGCAATTACCGTTTTCGCTTGAGTATCAGACGAACTTACGATAAAGTTATATGGTATTCCTGTGCGACCAACAATTTCAAATGTGCCGTCTGGGGTCGTGGTATTCAGACCGATCCCATTCGTACCGCCCGATAGATAATCGGTACCGTTTGTACCAAGATACAACCGGTTTCTTAAGAAGGCGTCCATATCAAGAGTCAATACAGTCGATACCTCAAAACGTGGCGAGTTATCATCGTTTTTTATTAATAGGTCTCCGGTTCCGATAATATCGCCGGCAACATTGATGTCACCAAGCACTTCGAATTCACCTGAGTACTTTTGGCGCAGTATAAGTTCGTCTGCGACGATAACGCCGGCTCTAAATTTATTTACGGTATCAGTCATAAGCGTCCCGCCATATTGCTTCCAAGAATTATTAGACATGTATATACATACGGGGGCATTTTATAACACAGCGTTAATACGGTAAAAAATGTCAACTATGTAATTAATCCTGCATGTCTTTCACAGTCTGTGCATTCCAGAAATCGGTGATTTTGTTGCGCCCTGTGTTCAACGAGATGAGCTTCACGTTAGGTTTTCTGGTTTTCTTAGGCTTTGGCGGTTCCGCATGAGCAGGTTCTGGAGGTCGCACCTTACTTGCGTCGGTACACGTACTGTAAAATTCCTTCACTATGGGGTTTGCTCGAATCTTGGTAGGGTCAAACCCGGTTAGGAAGAGTCCTTCCAGACTTCGTATGCGCGATAGCGCTACGTAAGTTTGCCCGTACTCGAACACATGAGATCCAATGTCCACGGTGGCCGCGTCCAGTGTGGTGCCCTGGACTTTGTGCACGGTAATGGCCCATGCCCAGATAAGCGGGTACTGACCGATACCAACTGACGGGAAGAACTCACTCTGCCAGCAATTACGCTCTATCTTCATAATGAGTCCGTTGTCAAATTTCACAACCGGGTCGGGTGGCGTGTTTGATTCGGCGGCGGGAGACATGTCAAAGCTAATTACCGTGCCCTGGGAACCGTTACAGATGCCCTTTTTCAGGTCAATGTTCTTCACGCACATTACCCGCGACCCCTTTTTCAGGGGTAAGAGATGCTGTATTGGCGCGCTGTTCAAGAGGCTCTTGATCTCAATATCTCGCTGCACGTCGGTCATGAGTTTGCAGCGATAGCGCATACTCGCGTCAAAGGGCTCCCCATTAACGGCGTCCAGTGTCTTGTATACCTGCACTGCATATGTATACCCCGGATGCTCCTTGTCAATAGCGTCGTACATGCGCTGGTTCTCGCGCTCGACGCTATTCTTGCGTGGGAATATCTTGACACGAGGCACATCGCTTTCAAGGAGCCGTTTGCGCAACTCCACTTCTCCTTCCTCGTCTAATTCCCCCTCGCGAATCTGCAACAGGATGTTTTTGTAGAGAGGATCGCTCTGTCTGAACACAGTGTTGAGAAGAATATGCTCACTTGGTGCAAACGTCATATCCCAATGTTCCGATTGGAAGCAGAATTGGGCGGATTCGGGATCATCCTCGCCGGTAGCCACTGGCGGCAGCTGGTAGAAGTCCCCTACCATGACCACTTGCATACCCCCAAATGGCTTGTCGCTGCGGCGCAGCCGTTTTCCCACGGCGTTGAGCAGGTCAAACACCTTTCGCGACATCATGGATACCTCATCTACAATGAGGATTCCCGTTTTTCTCCACGATTTTCCGTAATACCTGCTCTTGGCCACGTCGTTGCAGGTTTCCTCAATCGTTTTGTTGCCCAGCTTGATGCCGCTCCAGGAGTGGATCGTCTTGGCACCGCATTTCAGCAAAAGGGCCGCACAGCCGGTCATTGCGCATACCTGGATCGGTTTGGACGCCTCGTTCACAAACTGTTTGATGAGCTCGGTTTTTCCGGTGCCGCCAGGGCCGCTGATAAACAGGTTGGAGCCACCTTTAAATAGCTCGAGCGCACGGGTCTGTTCTTCGGATAGTTTCATACTTGTGATTGCATAAACCCTTGTTTGTGCAATCGTTCAATTTTACTTGTGAGTGATTTTCAGAGAAAACGAGAAATCCAGTCCATTAAGGTCAATCTTGCGATCAAACTCGTCGAGCAATTGAACATTGAACCGCTTGATATCGCACTTTCCGTCGTAGCGGCGGGTATCGCTCAACAAAAATCCGTTCTTGTCGTTTGCAGGGAACATGGTGGCGAACCCATGAGTAGCGCGGTCCACGATGATCTTGGCAATCACATTATTGCTTGTGCGAGAACGGGCCATTGCGGTAAGAAACGAGTTGCGTTTCGTCTGAGAGTACTCATCCAGGTATAGATAGAGCACACGCGGACGGGTGAGATCGTAAAAGTTTTCTGCAGTGGCCACGGGGAAATTCATGGAGTTCAGGGGAAGAGATGAGTCAGCGGTATCATAAGTGAGGCCGGTAAATCCCAGCATCCAGCCAAATTTCCCCTTGAAGTTGTACTTGTCAAAGTTGCCGGTTGAGTCAACGGCAAAGTTCACAATGTAGTTGTAAGTATTCTCGCTATCCGCATTGTTCACATAGAAATTGGCGCGGTTGTTATCAAATGCAAATTCAAGACGGTCGTATCCTACAGGAAGGGCATTATCGATGACAATGTTAATTGCAGTAACAAGGTCTCCGATGGTTGCATAGTCGCCGTCAGGTACGGTGATGGTATAGGTGGCTTGTTCCAAGGTGTTCAGAAACGATTGAATCGTAAAGTATGAGTTCCCCAGAGCGCTGCTTACGTTGTAGTACGATATAGGCATTTCCACATTTTCCACCTCAATGGACTGGACCTGGTTCACTGGTTCGGGCAAGGTCACCATGAAATCAACGGGTCCGTCGGCGACTGAGTCGTAATCGTCGCGGAACTTGCTGTCGATATTTATATATTTCACATGGGTTTCCTGACTCACGTTCGTCATGACCATATGGCTGGCATATTGGTCAACTTTCGGCCCCATTGTGAGGTCATCTGCGTTGAAGTATCTTGACATATATACTCTAACTTGTTATTTTTTTGCACCTACGGACGAAAAATTGACAGCATCCGCGGCTGTAAGACTGATAATCAAAATATGTTTACTTGCAAGTATTGTGGACGCGAGTTCAAAAACAAAACCGGTCACGAGCGGCATCATGCGTTTTGCGAATTCCAGTCCACTTGCGATACGGACGGCGATCCGGAGATGGCGCACCCGCCGATCCACGTGATGTTCGGGTTTATGAAGGAGATGATGTACAAAATACAGTGCCTGGAACGGGACAACCAGCGGCTCCGGCAGCACATGTACAGGAGCGCCCGTAAGATAGACGCGGTAAAATGGCTAAACATCCATGTAACGGATCCCATTCACATTCGTGACTGGCTCGGCAACATTGACTATGCTGACTATATCGATGTCGCTGTTTCGCAGGGGCTTCATGTTGCGCTACGTCAGATCATTGAGCACTATATTGAGTCCTGTCCAATCAAGACGATGCAAACAAAGCGCAATGTGTATTATGTGTATGAAGACAAATGGGTGACGTATACGCCTGCGAAGATAAAAAAGTTGCTACAGCAAATGACCGACGATCTCGCCACAACCTTTCAAGAAAATCATACGCTCCCTCTGGACGCCGATGAAGAGACAGTGAACCACTACATGAGTCGCTTGGACCGCGTTCTCGGAAGCAGCAAGGATGACCGCATGTATCCCGCTCTGTGCACACTTTGGCACGACCGTTCAGTTACTGATATTGCGTAACGTAAAATTGATCTCGGTCCCCTTTTTTATCGAGGCAAAAAGTATGGATCCCCCAACGTATCTCGCCAACAAAAACAAGCACCCCCGTGACGAATTCATCACGTTTGATGAAGGGCCGCACATTTACACCGTACATGGCGACAGTTCCTTTACCTCATGTACCACATGGGTGCATTCGCACTTTGAACATTTTGATGCTGAAGCAACCGTGGCCAAGATTTTGGTGAGCCGAAAGCGCAGCGATCCCAATTACAAGTACTACAACATGACCCGCGAGGAAATTCTGGCCATGTGGGATGCAAAGAGGGATGCGGCGTCGGCAGCAGGGACGAAAATGCACTATGATATTGAGTGTTACTACAACGAAATAGAGGTCAAAAATGACTCGGTGGAGTTTGAATACTTCAACCGCTTCGTCAAAGACTTTCCCGAGCTCAAGGCCTACCGCACCGAGTGGATGGTGTACTACGAGGAACTCAAGTTGTCTGGATCAATCGACATGGTGTTCGAGCTCCCCGATGGAAGCCTGCAAATCTATGACTGGAAACGGTGTGAGGAAATCGTGCATGAGCCTCATTTCCCCAAATTTTCGACAACCCCCTGTGTAAAACACCTACCTGACTCCAACTTTTGGCACTACTCGCTCCAGCTCAACATCTATCGTGGGATTCTTGAGCGTAAATATGGGAAGAAAATCAGCGGCCTTTATCTGGTATGCCTGCACCCCAATAATATGTACAAGACCTATGACCGTATCCCCGTCCCGTTTCTCGACAAGGAAATCGAGGATTTGTTCGCATTACGAGCAACGCAAGTTGCGGAAAAATAACATAAAACTCTTTATCGGATAATGTTAATGAACTTGCTACGTTTTTTTCAATGTTTTTCCAAGCCTCCACCGCCCCCGCCGGCAAAATCAAAGGAGGAGCTGCTGATTGACGCCCAAAAGGGGTTGTTTGTGGCGATACCTGACGAGGCGGCCTCGAATGCCGGGATTGAGTCTGAGTTTTACGATTCTTCGAAATACAACGCCAGCATGAATGACGCGAAGAATGCCATTGAGATACGCTGGCGGTCCAACATTATGCATAGTACTAAATATGGGTCGGTGTTTATGCATTATGATGCATACAAACAGGGTTTTTCATACTACAGTGACAAGAATGTACCTCAAAAGGTACTCAGTGCAATTGCGGTTGATTATGTTATACGGTACAAATGCCGAGATTTCTTCATGGACGAGGGGTACTACCCAGAGGACGTGAAAAACCCGCTTATGGACATGTATTTTCCGGTGGAAGAAAAGCAAAAGGTGTCGCGCCTAACAGGAGGCCCGTTTATTAAACGAAACGCGGCGTCTCAAAACAAGGAGAACGAATCCAAAAAGGGCAAAAAGGGTCCGAAAAAGTCAAAAAAGGCATTGGCGGCTGAAAAAGAGGCTGAAGAAAAGCGCAAAGAAGAACAAGAGCGAGCGAAAAAAGAGGCGCGCATGCGCAAGAACAAGTTTATTTACATGGGGATTATTCGCAATATGGAGCTCTTAAAAAAGCCCCCTCGCACAGTGCGCATAGAGACGGATATAAATTTTTCAGGGGGGTGGAATGAATTCAAGAAGAAGCATTCGACGGCTTCCTCTCCTCCTTCTTCGTCTTCCAGCGCTTAAACCCGATGCTCTTTTCAATGTGAAAGGTACAGCCTAAATGATCCTTGGCTATTTCGAAACCCTGACGCTCCTTTTCAGTAAGGCTATCAACGTACTCTTTTATTTCTCCGGTATATGACATATTATTTGCGATGTGCATATAATATGTTTGCTCTCAATTTTATGGTTTAAACCAAGGTACTTCCTTAAACCACCGGGACCCTGCAAACAGATGTAGGAACAGTGAATGTATCATTATTGATACAGGTACGGCTTAGAATACTGATAAATTCACTCTGCTTGATCGAGCTGTACTCGCTTTCGTCCTTGTTAATATTGCAAATCTTGGTGCCTAACTGCGCATTGTAGGTAGGACAATTATTGACATAGGTTGGCGGATTCACGCAATTGATAGTCTCGTTAATGGCCTTTTTTGCAACATACTTCGTATATGCCGATTGCGTATTTTCATTTTGTGTATTATCGGGCTTTACGGTCGTATCTGCACCGGCAATAATACACTGGAATGTTTTGCTTATATATCCATTCGTGTTGATGGAGCTTGTTTTCACAACACTGCTGTCATTAAGGCAGCAAATATTAGGGGAAACAATGCTGTTCTTGTATGTATCGCAACATCCACCGTGACCTCGGGGGACATTGGACTTCATCGGCGTGAATGAAAGCGCGCGACCGTGGGATGTTTGGCCTACGTACCCCTGGTTACGACGTGTTCCGTTAAGCGAAAACCCAATGGTTGAGACACTTGCATTGTTATATTTTGCACCTGTTTTACGTTTAAGAGCCACTACTGACATGGTATATATAACTCCCATATATTTTGGTGATGTTAGAACTGATAAATTGTACCGTCCACATGCAAATCGTTCGTAGCAGTGATGTTATTTGCACTCAAGTCAGTTGCAATATCCACGCGACTACTAAACGATGCATCTAATGCGTCCAAATTTGCATTTATTGTTGTTACCTCACTGAATGTGGCTGTACCGGCTGCAGTCAATGCAGCGTTCATTTTTACTGTACCATCGAACGTGGATGCACCCGAAACATCAAATGTACCTTTCACTGACTGATTTCCTTCTACACGCAGGTTGTATGCCATAGATACGTCTCCCCCATCCTTGATAATAAGTGCCAAATTCGCATCATCATAAAATGTGGCTACTGGTTCAGACCCGTATTGTGTAACAATAAGCGCAGGACCAGTACCATTATTCGATATATCAAGTTGATCGGTAACTCGAACATTGGTATCAGTTCTAATCATATCACCATTAAAGTTAAACGACCCGTCTATTGTCAAATTTGCCTTGATTGTAATAAAATTACCAGTGGGTTCAATGATCATGTTACCAGTCGTTGTGCTAATTTTGTTACTGGTTATGGATATGTTCCCCCCAGTGACCGTTTGGGCCGATAAGTCGCCTATAACAAGTATATTGTTATTAAAATGGCTCTTGCCGCCCACGGCGAAGTCGTATTCAATGCCAGGTAATGAGTTGACACCCAGTTTTAAACCATCAGCTGTGTTATTGTTCTCCGTGTCTTTTCCCTGTGTCTGAAACGCAATGAACTTATCTGGCTGATTTTTTGTACGGTACATGTACCCCGTGGATTGTTTACCATCAATCGAATTCGCAGTATTACTTAGATAACCCACACAGGCCATGTCATAATCCTCCGAGTATTTGTTATTGAAATACTGGTACATCGCATAACGCGCGCGATCATCATTAGAAGAAGTCGAATCGTAATAACTTAATGTTAATAAGCCCCATTCGCTCTTAAGGCTGTACGAGTCGGGGTTAATACCGTTGAATTCTGTAGCATCTATGACCAACTTAGAATCTTTTGTAGTGGCAGCGTGCACCTGCAAGTACGCATTTGCACCCGCGATATCAAAGTGAATTTCCTCTTTATCAGCCTCCGATGTGTCGTTTTGTACACCGAGTGTAAGTCGACTATTGTTGCGACTGGTGCTGGGCACACCTTTATCTGCATACTGAATGTACCCATAGTCGCTGT
>Ga0181585_10004713_pt1 | contig 11867 bp, 12 predicted proteins | sample 071ome_29_FD_132469 | JGI IMG/M metagenome (GOLD analysis project Ga0181585, IMG submission 132469) | Coastal salt marsh microbial communities from the Groves Creek Marsh, Skidaway Island, Georgia - 071407BT metaG (megahit assembly) | ecosystem: Environmental > Aquatic > Marine > Intertidal... | reverse complement strand
ATTCTGAGTTTAACGATATTATCGATTCAATTGCAGCAATGGATGCTGACGTTATCTCAATTGAGACTTCAAGATCTCAAATGGAATTACTAGATGCATTTGTTAATTTCAAATATCCTAATGAAATTGGACCAGGTGTTTACGATATTCACTCACCTAGAGTACCAAGCAAGCAAGAAATGAAAGAGCTTCTAATTAAAGCCTTAAAAGTATTGCCTGCTGAGAAAATTTGGGTTAATCCTGATTGTGGTTTAAAAACAAGGGCATGGCCCGAAACTGAAGGAGCCCTTAGAGAAATGGTAGAAGCTACTAAGGATTTAAGAAATGAAGCAGGGACAAGAGCAAGCGCATAACTTCTCTTTTGAGCTTCAAGCAGATACTGCTTTAGAAGCACAAATAGGATCTAATGGCTTAAGCCAAGAATTAATAGCGGAAGCAAAGCAACAGCTTAGCTCCGCTTTTAACAAATTGGTGGCAGATAAAGACAATATCAAATTGTTGGAAATCTGTGATGATGATAGCCAAATTAAAATCTCCCAGGAAACAGCTAAAGAAATCGCAAGCAAATATAAAAAATTAATCATCTATGGTATTGGCGGTTCCTCGCTAGGTGGTCAAACGCTTTGCGGCACTAGATTCTACCAATACATTAAAAACCAAGATACTGAGATAGTGTTTATTGATAATATTCACTATCATAATTTTAATATCTTTTTAGAAGAGATTAATTATCAAGACACTGCTTTTTTAACTATTTCAAAATCTGGTGGTACTATAGAAACATTATCACAAATCTTAGTAACCTTAGACTTTTTTGACGGTGATATTCAGCAATATGGAGCTGATAATTTTTACTTTGTAGCAGAAACCACTAAGAACCCCATTACTCAAATTGCAAACAATTTAAAGCGCCCTATCATTCCTCATCATAATAAGATTGGAGGTAGATATTCTTGCTTTACTCCAGTTGCAATGATTCCAGCCGAATTAACCGGTATTAATTTAAATGATTATATTGCGGGTGGAAAAGCTATGGTTAGCGATTTCCTAAATAATGCAGAAAACTCACTTGTATTTGAAGGAGCGGCAATAATGCTCGCTGCTGACAAGAAAGGTTATCCAAACCATGTTTTTATACCTTATTTGCAGCGTCTTTACCAAATGATCTATTGGTATGCTCAACTTTTTGCTGAATCATTAGGTAAGAATGGCAAAGGTATGACTCCTATTAAGGCCCTAGGAAGCGTAGATCAGCACAGCCAATTGCAATTATTCTTAGATGGCCCTAAAAATAAATTCTTCACATTTATTACTCAATCCACCTCGTCTTTGGGCAACAAAATAAATATAGCAGATGGTGTAGAGAATATAGATTACCTAAAAGGTAACACATTAGGTGACGTGATAAACGCTAATCAAGAAGCAACTATAGCTTCGCTTTGCGAACAAGGGTGCCCAGTTAGAAGAATCCATTTTCACGAATTTGATGATCGCTCACTAGGTGAGATTTTAATGTTCTTCATGCTGGAAACAATCTTACTAGGTTATGCTATGGATATAGATCCTTTTGACCAACCCGCTGTTGAAATAGGTAAAACCAAAGCAAAAAAAATGCTCAGCAGAAATCAGTAAGACCCTTTACCAGTCAAAACAACTAGCACAGTCTTTAATAAAATAAAAAAGTCCAACTTAAAAGATCTCTTAATGACATAAAGACGGTCATAAATCACTCTGTCTTGAAAATCAGTATCACTCCTCCCATTTACCTGCCACAAACAAGTAATACCTGGCTTTATTTTGATATAAGATTTAATTGACTTACCGTAATCACCCCTTTCTTCCGGTAAAATTGGCCTAGGACCTATAAAATTCATATCGCCTTTTATGATATTTATAATTTGAGGCAACTCATCTAAACTAGTTTTACGTAGAATCTTACCCAACTTGGTAATTCTAGAGTCATTTTTAAGCTTAAAGTTATTATTTTTATATTCTGCCCACAATTCAGGGGCCTCATTTTTCCAGCTTTGTTTTATAACATCAGCCCCCTCCACCATCGTTCTAAATTTATACATAGAAAATTCTCTGCCATCTTTTCCAATTCTGGTTTGCACAAAAAAAATAGAGCCCCTTCCGCATAATAAACACAAAGATATCGCAATCATTATTGGAAACAAAAATATAAAAATGATCAAACCTAGAATCCTAGTCATATGACAGCAATAAAATGAAAGCTAGTTGATAACAAAAAGCAACGATAGACTCAACTATTAATTTTTTACAGAATCTTGGTACTTCTGAACAACTTCTTCTGTATCACCATAGGAAACAACCTTACCATGCTCTAACCAAATGGCTTTATTGCACCATTTTTTGATGATATCGAAGTTATGCGAAGCCAGAACTATAATGTTAGTTTTTTTAACCAATTCCTCTACTCGCCTTTGAGCTTTATTGACAAAATCAGCATCACCAGCACTAATCCATTCATCTAGCAACAAAATCTCCGGATAAAATGACGTAGAAATAGCAAAAGCTAGTCTTATATTCATACCGCTAGAATATGTATGAACAGGCATATATAAAAAATCCCCTAGATCAGCAAACTCGGCAATTGAATCAAGTTTTTCCTGCACCTCGTTCACGGACATTCCTAAATAGAGACCTCTAGTGACAATATTTTCATAACCCGTAGCTTCTGGATCAATTCCTATACCAATGTCAAACATTGGGGTTACCTTACCAGTTATATTTATTTTTCCACCTGTTGGGTAATATATACCTGCCAACACTCTAAGTAACGTAGTTTTACCTGAACCATTATGGCCAATCAATGCAAGCCTGTCCCCTTCCTTTATATCAAATGATATTTTTTCTAAGGCTGACACGACTTTCCTATCTTGAGAGTTTTTACCAATTAAACCACCTGTACTAGCCGAAATCACTGTCTTCTTTAGCGAGCGTGAGCTTGCATGAAATACAGGAAATTCTACTGAAACATCTTTCAATGAGATCGAAACCATACTAAATCCAATATGCTATTTTTCTTTTATTTTTCATCATAACTATCAGAGACAGTAACAGACCGATAATTGTACATGATATTACCACTGCGTAATTCTCTACTTTAGGGACATAACCTAGTAACGGAGCTCTCAAAATCTCAATATAGTGAAATATTGGATTAATTTTTATAAATAACGCTTTCTTTCCACTCCAATCTAGCTTCCAAATAATTGGGGTCATAAAAAATAGCACTGTAAGTAAGGGAGAAATAATTTGCTCTACATCGCGAAACCTAGCACACAAAACACCCAAACAAGGCACAACCCAGAGAGCCGTTAAGCAATATAAAACCAAACCCGGTATCACTAATAATATTGAAGCAGTAATAGGAACCTTAAAAAATAAAACAATCAAAATATAAACTACACAATGATGCCCAAATATAAGCAAATTCTTCCAAATCATATTATATACGTAGAAAGAGAAAGGCAGATTGATCTGCTTTATTATATTTGTAGATTTTGTAAAAACTTGGGCACCTTCTGTTAGAATCGTTGAGATAAAAGTCCATAAGAGTAAACCAACCGTAAAATAAGGAAGATATTCACCCACCTCTATTTTCCATAATTTAGACCACAAAATCCCTATTGAGAAAATCATGATAGCTAAACTTAAAGATATCCAGAACGGACCTAAAACAGACCTTCTATATCTTTGCTTGAGTTCCATTAAAGAGTTATGTAACCACAGGTCTTTTCCTTGCCAGCCCTGCTTATAATCCTCTAATATTTCCCTTAACATAATCTAGCTATTTATTTAGTATCAACATGTTATATATAATATGGAACAACATTCAACCTAAATGATCGAAAAACAGCCGCATATAGCCATCATACTTATTGATTACAACTCAAAAAATATCACAGAAAAATGTATTGAGTCTCTTAAACATTTAGATTATGAAAATTTTGATATCATTATAGTAGATAATTCAAGCAAGATAGAATTCTCTGACAGTTTCATAAAAAAACAGCAATTACATTACATCAAAAACTCTCAAAATTTGGGCTTTGCTAAAGCTTGTAATATTGGCATAAAATATGCACAAAGCGAATTGCCATCCGACTACTTCTGGATATTGAACAATGATACCACAGTCGCTAGAGATAGCTTAAAAAATATGGTCAACAGGTCCACAACGCAAAATTATGCTATTACAGGTAGCAAAATAATCGACCCTCAAACCACAAAAATTCAATGTTTAGCGGGCGGTTATTTAAATAAACTAATAGGTAAATCTAACTTTATTAAAAAAGATTCCGAACTTCAGAAATTAGAATATATCTGTGGAGCAAGTATGCTAATAGCCAAGAACACGATAACAAAAGTTGGCTATTTTGACGAAGATTTTTTTCTCTATTATGAAGATAATGAATTCTGCCGAAGAGCTCTTGAGCATGGCTTAACTATTGGCTATTGCGAGGAAGCAGAAATATTTCATATTGAAAGCTCAACTACAGGTAAAATACCTAGAACTAAAATTTTCTACACTAGTTCATCTTTTGTAATTTTCTGCCTTAAAACCAAGCAATACCTCACTTTACTAAATGGGCTTATTCTAAGATTTAGCTTTTATCTTGTAAAAATTAGGTTAGATTATTTACAATCTTTTATAAAAGCTATTTACAAAGGTTTTAATTATAAAAATGGTTAATATTTTAGTTACTGGTGGAGCTGGATTTATAGGCAGCTCATTTGTGAGACAAAGGGCAGAAGCCCAAGATCAAGTAATCGTCATTGATAATCTCACTTACGCAGGTAATCTAGATAATTTATTAGCCATTGAAAATTTTAACCTTGATAATCAGTTCATCAAAGGGGATATCGGAGATAAAAATCTTATTAGCAAAATTTTGGAAAAACATGAAATAGATTGGGTTGTAAATTTTGCTGCCGAATCTCATGTAGATAATTCCATCAAGAACCCTGATCCATTTATCGAAACTAACATCTTAGGAACCTATAACCTCTTAATTTGCGCTAGAGATTATTACAATTCAAAGAAGAAACTTAATTTTAAATTTTTGCATATCTCAACTGATGAAGTATTTGGCGAATTGGATGATGAAGGTAAATTTAGCGAATCATCTAACTACCAACCCAACTCTCCATATTCAGCCTCGAAAGCATCCAGTGATCACTTAGTGAGAGCCTTTCATCATACTTATGGGCTACCTACTATAATAACAAATTGCTCGAACAATTATGGACCTAGACAATATCCTGAAAAGCTCATTCCTTTCATGATTTATCAAGCTATTAATGGCAAACCTCTTACCATTTATGGAGATGGTAAAAATGTTAGAGATTGGATATATGTTGATGATCATAATATTGGAGTTTACTTAGCCCTTACCAAAGGCAAAGCCGGAGAAACTTATTGTTTGGGGGTAAATAATGAACAAAACAACAACACTATCGTAAATCTAATTTGCGAATCCTTGGATAAACTAAAACCAAGATCAGATAGTAAATCTTATAAAGAACAGATTACCTATATTACTGATCGATTAGGCCATGATTTTCGCTATGCTATCGATTCCAGCAAGGCTGAAGAAGATTTAGGCTTTAAAGCTAGCATTAGTTTTAGAGAAGGTATCGAAAATACTATAAAATGGTATTTAGATAATTATAATTGGCTAGAAAATTCATTAAAGAAGACATCATGAAAGGCATAATATTAGCAGGAGGTAGTGGCACTAGACTACATCCAATTACAAAGTCAATCTGCAAGCAATTGCTTCCTGTATATGATAAACCAATGATCTATTACCCACTCGGCACCTTGATGCAATTAGGTATCAGAGAGATTCTTATCATTACCACTCCAGAAGATCATGAATGCTTCCAAAGCCTTTTGGGCGATGGCAAGGAATTAGGAATCGAAATAAGCTATGCAAAACAAGAAAAACCCAATGGACTAGCCGAAGCTTTTATTATTGGAGAAGAATTTATCGGCAATGATTCTGTATCCTTAATATTGGGAGACAATATTTTTTATGGCACAGATTTTACCACAGATACAGAATTACAAAATATCACTGAGCTTAATAAGGGGGCTACAGTACTTGCTTATCATGTAAATGATCCAGAAAGATATGGCGTAGTAGAGTTTGATCAGGATTTTAATGCCTTATCAATTGAAGAAAAACCTAAACATCCAAAATCTAATTTTGCAGTAACAGGTTTATATTTTTACGATAATAATGTCATAGAATATGCAAAAAATTTAAGACCCTCAGCAAGAGGAGAGTTGGAAATTACCGATATAAATAGCATCTACCTAAAAGATAAAACCCTTAAAGTAAAAAGACTTAGAAGAGGATTCGCCTGGTTTGATACTGGAACCCCTGATTCATTAGTAGAAGCGGCAGCATTTATGCAGACCGTACAGCATAGACAAGGTTTAAAAATTGCCTGCATCGAAGAAGTCGCATATCGCAAAAACTATATTAGTAAAGAACAGTTAGAGAAATTATCTAATAAATATAAAAAAAATAATGAGTACGGGAAATATATAAAAAATATTATAAAGGAAGGGCTATAAATGAAGGTAAGCAAAACCACATTACCAGAAGTATTGTTAATTGAACTAGATGTTTTTCCCGATGACAGAGGTTTTTTTACAGAAAGATATAATAAGAAAAAATTTTCAGATCTTGGTATTAACGTAGACTTCGTACAAGATAACCATTCAAAATCTACTCCTGGCGTATTAAGAGGGCTGCACTACCAAATAGATCCAGAACAAGGAAAATTAGTAAGCTGTATGGTTGGCGAAATTCAAGATGTAGCTGTAGATATTAGAAAGGGCTCTGCCACATATCTCAAATACACTTCTATTACATTATCAGAAAATGATCATCGATTACTATGGATACCCGCTGGATTCGCACATGGCTTTTGCGTGACTAGTTCAAAACCAGCTCATGTAATATATAAAACTGATAATCTTTACAACCCAAAGGGCGATCGAGGCATCATTTGGAATGATCCAAAAATCAATATTGATTGGCAGGTAAAAAATCCAATCCTTTCAGATAAAGATCGAGAATTACCTAATTTATAGATAATCTCCCCAAGCATTAATATTTGGCTGTTTTACACATACAGCATCAAAAATAATATTATTCTCACTTAAATAAGCCCTATAAGCCGCTATATCATCTGGGCGGCCTTGTAAATCAGGAGATACTAAACAAAGCTTATAACCCAAATCCTTTAGCAGCCGGTAATTATCTTGGTTGATAGGTAGCTTTGTAAAGCAATCAACCCAAACCCAGTCAACCTTACCAGACATATTACGAATCGTCTCAAGACCTTCATATTCAGAAAAACGCAACGCTACCTTTCTTTCCCCTAAATCAATCAAACGCTTAATCATAGGAAAAGATGAATCAAGGAAGAAGTAATCCTCTATTCCATATTCACGTAACATTTCCAATATACGCTCTTCTATCCTTTCACTTTTTATATTCAAAATTAAAGTGCCATGCTCATAAAATTTAATAAATTCTACAAAATTATCCACATTATCTAGAACAAACGGGTCATGCTCTAAGAGGAGCTGATCACCTTTATCCCTCAAATCTATCTCTAGACCATAATCCCTATTGAGCAGTTTTAATTCTGAAATTTGATTAATTCTATGTGCAATAATATGTGGCATCTAAAGGGCTCTTTTTAATAGTTTCTTAAGTGACAAACTAAACGTTACTGTACGCTTAATAAAGTTATATTTTGCTCTAAAAGAAGTATTCCAACTCGACTCTCCATGCACTCTTTCTGGGAATAAAACTGGAAAACGAATAATTTTATAATTCAAGCGTTTCGCCATATAATAAAAGAAAAGATCAAAAGAAAAGTCATGAGGTGGATCTTGAAGCCTCTGGAATAATTCTCTATTAAATATATTTGGTTGAGCATTTATTTCCCACAATGGGCATTTAAGAAAAATAGTCTCAAAAAAGCTCATGCCTATAGTAAAAAAATTATCAAAAAAACCTCGCCCTTTCCTACTTCCTTTTACATAAACTTTTTTACTGTCGCTTGCCTCAGCCAGTTGTAAAGCCGTTGCTACATCCATAGGGTCGGTCTGCATATCAGCATGTGTCCAACCTATATATTTAGTATCAGCTTGCCTCAGGCCGGCAGCTATACCAAAACCATAACCTCTATTGTCCTTTACATTTACCAATTCCGCAAAATGATATTGTGGTAATAACTCTGCAAATATATCAGCAGAGCCATCGGTAGAGCCATTATTAACTAGGATCACCTTAATCCTCTCTTCTTGCTTAACAACTTCTGCGAATCTTTTTAAAATGAGAGGGATATTTTTTTCCTCATTGTAACAAGGTATAACTATTGCTAATTTGTACATTTTTTCTTTAAATATGTTTTTACTAACTATATATTCTGTTACTTAATCCTCTACAAGATAAATGAAAAATATTATCAAGTTACAAACCAAGCATATCTTATATTTATTGGCAGCTATTGCATCTTTAAAGATATTTCTGCTCACTTATTTTTCTTCTGCTTATTTTGAAACTGAATTTACTCCATTTATAAAATATTTTGTGAGTAATTGGCAAAATCCATGGAATGTTGTTGGAGAGAGTTTTAATTTTCCATACCCACCTTTAACATTATATTTATTTTCACCTTTTGTATTTTTTACCGAATTCTTCAATATTGAGAATCTTTACCTGGCACGTTTTATTCATAAGATACCTCTGCTATGCTTCGACATATTATTATTAAAATTATTATTTGAACAATCCCACAATGAAAAAAGGGGGGTTATTTTATTCCTATATTTCACTTCACCTATTGTAATTTGGACGTCACTTATAAATGCACAAATCGACATAATTCCCACTACCTTATTATTTCTGGCAATTATAACTATTCAAAAGCAAAATATTACTAAAGCAGCGATTTTCTATTGTTTAGCCGCCCTTACAAAATCCCACATCTTAGCAACTCTGCCTTTAGTTTTCATATATCTCCTTAAGAACTCTAAAAAAGCAGAAGTCATTAATTTTTTTATGATTCTTGTATTCGGGTATTTATTACTATCTCTACCTTTTATCCTAGATCCATCTTACCAAGCTTTAGTACTTAACAATCCTGAACAGAAACTAATTTATAACAGCTTTAAAGAAATTGGGGGGCTAAAACTTTACCTTGTTCCACTAGCTTTAATGCTAGTATTCATTCGTTTTTTCGAATATAAAAAAGTTAATTTTGATTTATTACTAAGCTATGTAAATCTTACCTTTGTAATTCTACTATTCCTTACCTACCCTGTGCTCTCTTGGTATATGTGGATTATACCTTATTTGGTCATTTTTAGTCATGATTTCTTTATCAATAAAAACCGTCGAATTGTTGCATTACTGGCCTCATTCCAAGTGGTTTATCTAGTGTATTTTTTAATATTCTATCATCACCCTTTTAATCTAGATAATAGAATCATTATTGGTAGCAATATAGTTGATCTAGCCGACAACTCTCTGCATCACAACACTATTTTAAGTAACCTATTCTTCACTATCTTGGAGGCATTTTTATTTGCTTTTGCTTACCTAATTTATAAGTTCTCAATCAGGAGTAATATGATTTATAGAAATGCCAGTTTTTCTACTCTAATTGGCATTGGTGGCGATAGCGGCTCTGGAAAATCTCAGCTTCTAGGTGACCTAAGCCAACTATTTGGTTCAAATAATATTACTGCCCTAGAGGGAGATGGAGAACATAAATGGGAGAGAGGAAGTCAGAACTGGGAAAAATATACCCATCTAGATCCTCGTGCCAACAAAATTCACGAACAGCTGGATTGCCTACAAGACCTAAAAAATGGCAATATCACTTTACGTAGAGATTATGATCATGACACAGGTAAGTTTACCGATCCAAAAAAGCTTACCCCTAAGAAATTCATTGTGCTATCTGGACTACATACCTTTTATCTGCCCAAAGCACGTAAAGTCATAGACATAAAAATTTTTATGGATACTAGCGAAGAATTGCAACGCTATTGGAAGATTCACCGCGATATCAACAAAAGAGGATATTCTAAAGAAAAAATTGAAAAGCAAATAAAAGTAAGAAGCCAAGATCGTAAAAAGTACATTTTACCACAAGCTAACTTCAGTGATCTTAAGTTTAATATTTTTACAGAAGAAAAGCTATCAAGCTCTAAGAAAATTACCAATTTGGAACTAAGTATAACTGTGGAGATAGATGCAAGTATAAACCTAGAAAGGCTAATGTCAGAATTTAATAACCTAGTAAGCTTTCAATATTACCATGATTATAGTGAAGATTTGTCTAAACAAATTATAACATGTAACGATAAAATATCGGGTAGGGATATAGCTAATATCGCTGCGAAAGCTATACCCAACATAACAGATATAATTGATGTAAATGGAGTATGGTTAGATGATATTCATGGCCTTAAACAACTTTTTACCTTGATTGTTATTAGCGAACATATGCAACAGAAATAATATGGATTCCCTTAAAGAGCTTTTTGAAATTTCCAGATATATAGGACAGCGCTTTGATTTAGTGCAGGCTGGTGGAGGTAATAGCTCAGTTAAAGTTAACGGGGAATTATTTGTTAAAGCTTCAGGAATTAAACTTAGTGAGGCTTGCAACGAAGAACATTATGCCAAATTGACAATTGATCAGATTACCAAAGTCTTTCATGACTCAAACATACTAAATTCTAGCAATAAAAAAGAGCGAGAAACAATAGCCAAAACTTATGTTGATGCTGCTAATTTGACCGATAATATTAAGCCATCTATTGAAGCTTTTTTGCATGCTAAATTATATAAATTTGTGGCACATTATCATCCGATCGCCCAAAATATCGTTCTAGTACAAAAAAATTGGCGTAATTTAGTTGCAGATATTATGCAAGATTCTGAATATATTTGCGCAGATTATGCTACACCTGGTATCGACCTCGCTATAAATTTAGAACAGGAAATGAGTAAGGTATCTTTTATTCCTAAAATAGCTTTCCTGCAAAATCATGGAATTATAATTTCTGCAGACACAAAGAAAGAAATATTAAAGTTAATTGAGTCAGTGGCCGATAGGTTTGAACAAGCTTTAAACTTAGACTATTCCTCTTATAAACAGGTTAGCAAAATAGCAGAGCTTCATAATGAGTTTACCGGAGAAAAACAACTAGCATATTTGGGAACAGATCAATTTATCACCAATAATCTACTCAAAGCATTACAAAAGCCAGCTTTTCCTGATCATTTCGTTTATAATGGTATAACTGCTTTAGAATTAAACGACCTAACTCAAATAGAGTTAGAAAAATTCACACAAAAATACAAAGAACCGCCAAAAGTAATAATTTACAGAAATAATATTTATTATATCGCTAAAACCATTAACAAAGCTAGAGATATGGAAGAGGTTTTAAAATCTCATATTATGGCAATAGCAGATAATGAAGATAAAGTAAGTTTCATAGATAATGATGAATTACTATATCTTGGTAATTGGGATGCTGAAAAATATAGGCAAAATATTAGTTAATTAAAAGGAGATACAATATGCAGATCGTAATACCTATGTCAGGCATAGGAAAAAGATTCTTAGATGCAGGCTATAAAGAACCTAAACCACTTATCAAAATAGATGGAAAAACCATCATTGAACATGTCTGCGATCTCTTTCCAGGTGAGGAAAATATTACCTTCATCTGCAGCAATTACCACCTGAAAAATACAAACATGCAGGAGATTTTAGAGAAAATTAGACCT
>Ga0181585_10004709_pt1 | contig 11873 bp, 8 predicted proteins | sample 071ome_29_FD_132469 | JGI IMG/M metagenome (GOLD analysis project Ga0181585, IMG submission 132469) | Coastal salt marsh microbial communities from the Groves Creek Marsh, Skidaway Island, Georgia - 071407BT metaG (megahit assembly) | ecosystem: Environmental > Aquatic > Marine > Intertidal zone... | reverse complement strand
TAGAAAATTTTGAAGCTGATCATGGAACAATGATTGTAATGGAAACCAAAACAGGTAAAATTAAAGCTATATCTAATCTTGGAGTAAACCAAGATGGTAAATATTATGAAAGATTAAATTATGCTGTTGGTGAAAGTCATGAGCCAGGGTCTACATTTAAACTAATGACTATGATAGCTGCTTTAGAGGATGGATTGATAAAACCTACTGATTCAGTTGATACAGAAAATGGAATTTTAAAATTTTATAATAAATACGAGGTAAAAGATTCAAATAGAAGGGGTTATGGAAAGATTACTGCTGCAAGAGCATTTGAAGTTTCATCTAATACTGGAATAGTTAAGCTTATATATAATAATTATAAAGACAATCCTGAAAGGATTGTTGATAGGCTTATTAATATGAAAATTAATAGAAAAATTGGAGTCGATATTCTAGGTGAAGGTGAGCCAAAGATTCCTCATCCATCAGATGATAATTGGAATGGAATATCTCTTCCATGGATGGCCTTTGGTTATGGTGTTAGTTTAACACCGTTACAACAACTTACTTTCTATAATGCTGTAGCTAACGACGGCGAAATGGTAAAACCAAGTTTCATAAACAGTATTGGATTAATTGGAGAAAAACCAATTTATCAAATAGATAGAGAGATAATTATGCCCTCGATCTCTTCAAGAGAAACATTAATATCAGTTAAGAAGATGCTATTAAATGTTGTTGAGAAACCATGGGGGACAGCATATAACATTTATGATGAAGACCTAAAAATTGCCGGTAAAACAGGAACAACTCAAGTTGATTATACTAAAGATGAAACTCAATATATATCAAGTTTTGTTGGGTATTTTCCTGCAGATGATCCTAAGTACTCATCAATTGTTGTAATTCATAAACCAAACAAATCTGAAGGTTATTATGGTAATACTGTAGCTGCTCCAGTATTTAAAAAAGTAGCAAAAAAAATGATGAATAATATTCCAATTGAGATTGAGATTAATACGAATAAACTAACTCAAGTATTTTGAAAGAATTAAAAGAAATATTGTTTGGTGTAAATATTGATTCAGTTTATGGTGATACAAATCGAAGTATCTCAGGAATTTCTTTTGATTCAAGACAAATTATACAAAATAGTATATTCATTGCTGTTAAAGGATATGACCTAGATGGTCATGATTTTATAGAACAATCAATAAATAGTGGCGCATCAGTAGTTGTCTGTGAAACGCTACCAAAAAAAATTAATGAATATGATATTGTATTCATAAAAGTTTTATGTTCAAAAACAGCTCTCTACACAATTTCTTCTAATTTTTACAGTAATCCTTCGTCAAAAATAGATTTAATAGGTGTTACAGGAACTAATGGTAAAACTACTATAACCTCATTGCTGTATAAGCTTTTCAATAATCAAGGGATTAAATCGGGACTAATATCAACTATAAGTATTGAATATGAAGAATTTACTGAAAATTCAAAAAATACAACTCCTGATCCTATTTCATTAAATCACCATCTAAACGAAATGATCAAAAGGGACATAAAAGTATGTTTCATTGAAGTTTCATCTCATGGAATTAAACAAAAAAGAGTTTTTGGTAAAGATTTTAAAGGAATCGTATTTACAAACTTAACACATGATCATATTGACTACCATAAAACATTTAAAGATTATAGAGATACTAAAAAAGAGGTTTTTGATACTCTTAATAAAGATTCATTTGCATTAATAAATATTGATGATAAAAATGGAAAAATCATGACTCAAAATTCTTCTGCAAGAGTTTATACATATTCAATTAAATCGAAGTCAAATTTTTCGTGCAGAATAGTTGAACAACAACTTAATGGAATGTTACTAAATATTGAAAATAGTGAAATCTGGACAAAGCTAATAGGTGAGTTTAATGCTTATAATGTATTAGCAATTTATTCAGTTGGCAAAATTTATGAAATAGATTCATTAAATCTTTTAACTAATATCAGTGAATTAAACAGTGTTCAAGGAAGACTTCAATCATTTCTATCAAATAGTAATGTTACCGTAATAGTTGATTATGCTCATACACCAGACGCAGTTGAAAATGTATTATCTACAATTAATAAGATTAAAAAATCTAATCAAAACTTAATAACTGTAATTGGATGTGGTGGAGATAGAGATAAAGCTAAAAGATCAATGATTGGAAAGATATGTTCAGATCTCAGTTATAAAGTAATTTTTACTTCTGATAATCCTAGATCAGAGAATCCAGAATCAATAATTGAAGATATAGTTTCAGGCGTATCAAACTACAACAATAATAAAATTTTGGTTGAGGTTGAAAGATCAAAGGCAATTGAAAAAGCAAAAAAAAATAGTGAAGAAGGAGATATAGTTCTTATTGCAGGAAAGGGACATGAAGACTATCAAATATTTAAAAATAAAGTAATCAAATTCGATGATTTTAAAATAGCCAAAAAAATTTTTAATAAATAAGTATGTTATATTATCTATTTGAAATTCTTGAAACTCAACATAACCTCCCTGGAGCAAGCTTATTTAATTATTTATCATTTCGGGCAGCTGTATCGGTAATTATTTCGCTAATAATATCTATTGTATTTGGTAAAAGAATCATTGAGTATTTAAGAAAAAGACAAATAGGTGAGAATATTAGAAAATTAGGCTTAGAGGGAGAAGAAAAAAAATCTGGTACACCAACAATGGGTGGACTAATAATAATTATAGGAACTATAATTCCAGTATTATTAATGTCCAATCTTGAAAATATTTATATAAAAATATTATTAATCTCAACAATTATACTTGGAATTATAGGTTTTATTGATGATTACATCAAGGTCTTTAGAAATGACAAAAAAGGTCTCAAAGGAAAATTCAAAATTGCTGGACAAACTATTCTAGGAATTTTTGTTGGAATAATATTATTAACCAGCAACGATATAACTATAGTTGAGTTTTCTTCCATAAACGATATTAACAGTATCGAAAATTTCCAGTCCAATGAGATAAAATCATTTAAAACAACTATTCCATTTTTTAAAAATAATGAGCTTGACTACGCCCTTATATCTAATGCTATTTTTAATAATGAAAATATGTTGTGGTTAATTCTTATTCCAATAATAATATTTATCGTAACTGCAGTTTCGAATTCTAACAATTTAACAGATGGTCTTGATGGACTATCAGCTGGAACTTCTGCAATTATCGTTTTCACTCTTGGAGTTTTTGCATGGACTTCCGGTAATATAATTTTTTCAGATTATTTAAATATTATGTATATACCTAGGGTAGGTGAAATTACGATCTTTATAGCTTCTCTTTTAGGTTCTTTAGTAGGATTTCTTTGGTATAATACATATCCAGCTTCGATTTTTATGGGTGATACAGGAAGTCTTACTGTGGGTGGATTAATTGCAGTCATTTCAATTTTAATAAGAAAAGAATTGATGATTCCCCTTCTTTGTGGTGTATTCTTAATTGAAGCTCTTTCTGTTATTCTACAAGTAGGATATTTTAAAATAACTAAAAAAAGATTAGGAATAGGTAAAAGAATTTTTCGTATGTCTCCAATTCATCATCACTATCAAAAGTTAGGATATCATGAAAGTAAAATTGTTTCAAGATTTTGGATAATCGGAATTTTCTTAGCCTTACTAACAATATTAACACTTAAGATTAGATGATAAAAAATGTAACTATACTTGGAGCTGGAGAAAGTGGATTTGGGGCAGCAATGTTAGCTTCAAAAAAAGGATATAATGTTTTTGTATCAGATCTTAATTATATAGATGATAACATTAAATTACTTTTTAAAGAAAACTCAATTGAATATGAAGAAAATGTTCATTCTATTGATAAAATAAAATATTCAGATTTAATAATTAAAAGTCCTGGAATACCAAATTCCTCAGATATAATCATTAAAGTCAAATCCCTAGAAATTCCTGTAATCTCTGAAATTGAATTTGCAAGTACTAACTCAAATTCATTTAAAATATGTATTACTGGTACAAATGGAAAAACTACAACTACTAATTTAATTTATAGTATTCTAAAATCTGCAGGTCTTAGTGTAGGTATTGCAGGGAATGTTGGTGATAGTTTATCCAAAATGTTGCTTTCAGGAGATAAAGATATTTACGTACTGGAGATAAGTAGTTTTCAATTAGATGATATAAAAGACTTTAAACCAAACATATCTGTCATTACTAATGTCCTTGAAGACCATCTAGACAGGTATGATTATGATTTTAGGAAATATATAGAGGCAAAAATGAAAATCATTTCAAACCAAAACAATTCTGACTATTTAATTTATAACTCTGATGACAAACAATTGGTTGATGCATTAGATAATGAAAAGTCAAAAGTAAAAAGAGTTTCATTTGGTATTGAAAATCAAATCAACAATTTAATAATTAAAAAAAAAAATATTCTGTCAAACAAAAAACAAACAATTATGATAAATACAGAAGAACTTGCATTAAAAGGAAGACACAATTTGCTTAATGCTATGGCTGCATTAACAGTTTCAGATTTATTAAAAATTGAAAATGAAATTATTAGAGAAAGTTTATTGGGTTTTTCGGGACTTCCTCACAGATTAGAGAATTTTTTAAAAATTCAAGGGGTTAATTACATTAATGACTCTAAAGCAACTAATGTAAATGCAGCATATTTTGCTTTAGATTCTATGACCTCACCAACAGTATGGATTGCAGGAGGCGTAGATAAAGGAAATGATTATTCTGAATTATTACCAATTGTTAGAGAAAAAGTTAAGGCAATAATATGTTTAGGTATTGATAACACAAAATTGTTAGAAACATTTAAGCCAATATCTGAAATAATTGTAGAGACTGAGTCAATAGATGAAGCAGTTAAGATTGCCAGCAAAATTGCTGAAAAAAAGGATAATGTTCTTTTATCTCCAGCATGTGCAAGCTTTGATTTATTTGAGAACTATGAGGATAGGGGTAACCAATTTAAACAAGCTGTTAGAAATTTATAAATGAGTCTAAAAAATATAGTTTTTGGGGATAGAGTTTTACTAGTAATTATAATATTACTCTCATTATTCTCATTTTTTCCAGTTTTCTCATCTAGTTCATACTTATCATATGTTATTGATGGATCCTCACCACTATATTATTTAATTAAACATTTCATTGTATTACTTTTTGGATTTGCTTTAATGTTTTCAATAAAATTAATCCCTTATAACTTATACAAAGGAATGTCTATAATTCTAATGCCAATTGGAGTCTTACTTTTAGCTTATACATTATCTAAAGGAACAGTAATTGCAGGTTCTGCTGCAAGTAGATGGATAGATATACCAATAGTTGGAATTAGTTTTCAGACTTCTTCATTAGCTGCAGTTATTATTATTAGTTATGTTGCCAGATATCTTTCAAAAGTGGATTTAAAAAAAATAAAATTCAAACAAACAATTTTACCACTATGGCTTCCCATTTTTCTATATATTTTATTGATTCTTCCATCGAATCTATCTTCAGCATTTCTAATATTTCTCTCAATAACTCTAATATTATTTATTTCGGGATTTCCTTTTAGACATATGGTAAAAATGTTTTTGATATTGATACTACTCCTTTCAAGTTTATACTTTTTAGCTAAAACTTTCCCTGATCAGTTTCCTAACAGAATTGACACATGGATTAGTAGAGTTGAAAATTTTAACTCAACTCAAAACCTAGATGCTAGTTATCAGATTGAAAGAGCAAAAATGGCAATTAATAATGGAGGATTAATTGGAGTAGGAGCAGGAAAAAGTATAATGAAAAATCACCTACCACAAAGCAATTCAGATTTTATTTTTGCAATAATTGTTGAGGAGTTTGGTATAATTGGAGGGTCTATAATTATTCTATTATATGTACTTATGTTTTTTAGGATACTTATTATAACTCATAAAGCTGATGATAAGTTTGGTAAAATTCTAGTTTCAGGTTTAGGAATTTTGATTTTAATTCAAGCATATACTAATATTTCAGTTGCAACTCAAATCATCCCTGTAACAGGTCAGAATTTACCATTAATAAGTAGTGGAGGTTCCTCGGCTTGGATGACATGCATATCCTTAGGAATGATTTTAAGTGTTAGTTCTTCGATTAAAAAAAAGAAAAATGGTTAGAAAGAATAGATTTATAATATCAGGAGGAGGAACAGGAGGTCACATTTATCCTGCAATATCTATAGCTAATACTATTATGAAATTAATTCCAAACTCTGATGTAAGATTTGTAGGTGCAATTGGTAAGATGGAAATGAAAATTATTCCAAAATATGGCTTTAAAATTAAAGGATTTTGGATTAGCGGTCTTCAGAGATCACTTTCTATTAAAAATATTTTACTCCCAATTAAGTTAATTGTTAGTTTAATTCAATCTTTAATTGAGCTAATAATTTTTAGACCAAAATTTGTAATTGGAACAGGAGGATATGCTAGCTTTCCAATGCTATTTATTTCATCTATATTTAAAATTCCAACTTTAATTCAAGAACAAAACTCGTTACCAGGAATTTCAAATAAACTCCTATCTAAATATGTAGATTATATTTCTGTTGCATATGAAAAAATGGATAAATACTTCCCAGGTAATAAAATATATTTAACAGGTAATCCAATTAGGGAATCAATAACAAAAAAAATAAATAGTAGTCATTATAAAAAAATAAATAATATTCCAGACGATATATTGGTACTAACTGTTCTAGGTGGAAGTTTAGGTGCAGAGAGGATAAATAGAATCATTGAAGATAACATTCAGTTTATAAAATCTAAAAATATTTTTCTGATATGGCAATGTGGTAGTCTTTACTTTGAAAATTATAGACATTTGAACTCTAATTTTATAAAGATTATTGATTTTATAGATGATATAGATTCTGTATATCAGATTTCTGATATTATTATTGCAAGAAGTGGAGCTTTAACTTTATCTGAATTAGCTATTGTAGGAAAACCATCCATTTTAATACCATCTCCAAATGTTTCAGAAAATCATCAATTTTTAAATGCTAAATCAATAGAGGAAAAAGATGCATGTGTTTGTATAGAAGAAAAGGACTTGGAATTAATATTTAAAAATAAACTTGATTTACTAATTAATGATGAAAATCTTCGAAATGAACTATCAAGAAATATCTCTAAAATAGGACTTCCATATGCCTCTAATGATATAGTCGAAATAATTAAAAAACATTTTAGCGATGAGTTATAATAAATATTTTTTTATTGGAGTTGGAGGAATTGGAATGTCTTCTATAGCAAATTATCTTATTGATACTAAGAATATTGTTTTTGGATATGATAGATCATCGAATAAACTAGTTGATAGGTTAGTAGATAATGGACTTCAGTTTACTGATAAACTAGATATAGCTTTAATACCCGAGGAGTTCTTAGATGATAATGTTATTGTTGTATATACTCCTGCAATTAAAAACGACAATGTATTTCTTGACTTTTTTTCTAATAAAAAAAGAAATAAAATTTTTAAAAGATCTGAAATATTAGGTCAAATATCAGCAAATTCAAAATGTATAGCAGTTGCTGGAACTCATGGCAAAACATCTACTACTGCTATATTAAGTCACTTATTATACTCTAACCAAGTTAAGTTTAGATCATTTGTTGGTGGAATAATGAAAGGGTATGATTCGAATTACTTATCTACAGGTGATGAATACGTTATTGTTGAAGCAGATGAGTATGACAGGTCTTTTCTATCTCTAGATCCAGACTACTCTCTAATAACTTCTATTGAAAAAGACCATCTTGATATTTATAACGATTTGGAGTCAATTCTAAAAAGCTTTGGGATTTTCTGTGAAAAAACAAAAAAATCTGTAATAGCAGAAAAAGATATTAAAATTAAAAAAGATTTCTCGTTCTCAATAGATGAAGATGCTGATTACTCTGCTAATATTATAAAAAACGATATTAATGGAATTCATTTTGATTTTAAAACCCCAAATAATTTAATTTCAAATATTCATGCAAGAGTTATAGGAAAACATAATTTAAAAAATGTTATTTCAGCTTTATCATTAATTGATCAAATTGAGGATTTTAATTTAGAAGAATTCATACCATACCTATCTGAATTTAAGGGAATTGAAAGAAGAATGGATATTTATAGATATGAAGAAAAAGTAATTATAGATGACTATGCTCATCATCCTACTGAAATAAAATCAATTATTGATACAATAGATTCTAATTATCAAGATAAGCCTAGGGCAGTTATTTTTCAACCTCATTTGTATAGTAGAACAAGGGACTTAATGGATGATTTTGCTATAGTTCTATCTTGTTTTCAAGAAGTATATCTATTAGATATATATCCTGCAAGAGAGAAGCCAATTAATGGCATAACTTCAGAAGTTTTATTAAATAAAATAGATGCATCAAAAAAAGAAATTATCAAAAAGGTTGATATTAATGATATAATTAATCAGACTAACTGCAAAATTATTTCAATTCTTGGTGCAGGAGATCTAACATTAAATCTTAATAAAAAAATATTTAATAATGAATAGATTTTTAACTGCAATTTTCATGTTATCACTAATATCATTTATGATTTTGTTAACCTCATTTATTGAATATGATAAAAATGAATCTAAGACACAATACAATGTCTATTATGTTTTTGATAATGCATATAATAATAAGCCAATAATTGACAGTATTATGACAAATAAATCAAATATTGAATTAATAAGGGCAAATAAATTAAATGAAGTTGAATCAAAATTAAATGAAATAGAATCTATATATGCAGCAAATATATTCAGAGATATAAATTTCAACCTATCAATAGATATTATTGAAAGAGAGCCTTTAGTCTATTATGAAAAAAATGATTCATACATTGATTTTTCAGGAAAAATTATAAGAAGAAATAAAAAATTAGATGATAGATTACCAATATTATCAGGATATGCTTCAAAAGATAATATAAGAACACTTGTAGATGTTATAAGGAATTTTAATGAAGATAAATTCTTAAATAAAGAATTGAAAAGGCTATGGTTTAATGAAGATGAACTCTTTTTGAACTTAAATAGCTTTCACTTTGATATAAGATTTGGAAATAATAATAGAATAAATAAAAAATTACAAATGTTAAAAGGTTTCTGCTTATATAATATTAAAAATAAAGAAGATGAAACCTATAAACAGATTGATTTAGTATATGGTAACCAATTAATAGCAATTAAAAAATAAAGTTATGAATAATAAATTCTCGGTAGGTCTTGATATTGGTACAACAAAAATTGTAGCAATGGTAGGAGAAAAGAACCAGTTTAATAAAATTAATGTACTTGGTGTAGGAAAGTCTCAGAGCCTAGGAGTCCATAGGGGAGTTGTTAATAATATTACACAAACTATTCAATCAATAAAAATTGCTATAGATGAAGCGCAGTCTAAATCAGGTATTGAAATAAAAGATGTTGCTGTGGGAATCGCTGGACAACATATTAGAAGTCTTCAACATAGTGACTATATAACAAGAGAAAACCCAGATGAGGTGATTAATAATGACGATATAGATAAATTAATTGATCAAGTCTATAAATTAGTTATGCTACCAGGTGAAGAAATTATTCATGTTCTTCCTCAGGATTTTAAGGTTGATGGTCAATCTGAAATTAAAGAGCCTATTGGAATGTATGGAAGCAGGCTAGAGGCTAATTTTCATATTGTAGTTGGTCAAGTTTCATCAATTAGAAATATTGGTAAGTGTATTAAAAGTTCAGGACTGGAGATGGGGGACATAACTTTAGAACCTTTAGCCTCTTCAGATGCTGTTCTTTCTTTTGAAGAAAAAGATGCAGGAGTTGCCTTAATAGATATAGGGGGTGGAACTACTGATGTAGCAATTTTTAAAGATGGTATTATTAAACATACTGCAGTCATACCATTTGGTGGAAATGTAATTACTGAGGATATCAAGGAAGGATGTTCAATTATTGGCAATCAAGCAGAACAATTAAAAATAAAGTTTGGATCTGCATGGCCAGGAGAAAATAAGGATTCAGATATCGTGTCAATTCCTGGAATAAGAGGAAGAGATCCAAAAGAAATATCACTAAAAACATTATCTAAAGTTATCAATGCAAGAGTTGTAGAGATTATTGAGCAAGCTTATTTAGAGATTAAAAATTATGGTCACGAAGATTCTAAAAAGAAACTAATTGCGGGAATTGTATTAACAGGAGGAGGTAGTCAGTTAAGACACCTAAAACAATTAGTTGAATACATAACTGGTATGGATACAAGAATAGGTTATCCAGGAGAGCATCTTTCTGGAGACTCAAATGAATTCAATCCAATTTATTCTACAGCAGTTGGTCTATTAATGAAGGCAATACAGAATAACTCTGAAAACTTAACTAATGATATTTCTAATTCAACTGGAAACGATATGGTAAATCAAGAAAGAAAGACAATACTGGCTAAGTGGGGAGAAGGTTTTAAAAAATTTATAGATAACGTAGACAATACATACGATAATTAACAAAAATTCAAAAAATAAAATAGATATGGATACAAATTTTAGTTTCGATTTACCAAAAAATAAGAGTAATGTCATGAAAGTAATGGGAGTAGGAGGTGGAGGAAGTAATGCAGTTAATTACATGTATAGACAAGGAATCAAAGGCGTTGATTTTATTGTTTGTAATACTGACTCTCAAGCTCTTGAAGAAAGCCCTGTACCTAATAAAATTCAGCTAGGAGTTAATCTTACTGAAGGTTTAGGAGCTGGAGCAAATCCAGAAATAGGAAAATTAGCTGCTCTAGAAAGTTATGAGGAGTTAAAAAATTTACTTGAAACACAAACTAAAATGTTATTTATTACAGCTGGAATGGGTGGGGGAACAGGAACTGGTGCAGCTCCAATAATAGCTGAAATGGCAAAGGAATTTGATATCTTGACTGTAGGAATAGTTACTATACCATTCAATTTTGAAGGAAAAAATAGAGAATTACAAGCTATTAAAGGCTTAGAGAAATTAAAAAAATCTGTAGACTCATTAATAATTATAAATAATAATAAATTAAGGGAAGTATATGGCAATCTTGGGTTTAAAGAAGGATTTTCAAAAGCTGATGAAGTTCTTGCTACAGCTGCAAAGGGAGTAGCCCAAGTTATAACTCATCATTATACTCAAAATATTGACCTTAAAGATGCCAAAACAGTACTTTCAAACAGTGGTACTGCTATAATGGGATCTTCAACAGCTAGTGGATCTAATAGAGCGAATGAGGCGGTTATAAAAGCGTTAGACTCTCCATTACTAAATGATAATAAAATAGAAGGTAGTAAGAATGTTCTTCTACTGATTATTTCTGGATCAGATGAAATTACTATAGATGAAATAGGTGAGATAAATGAGCATATTCAGAATGAAACAGGTAATAGTGCAAATATCATAATGGGAGTTGGAGAAGATCTTGAGCTTGGAAATAATATATCTGTTACAGTTATAGCTACTGGATTTGGTGATGAAAAACAAAATAGTTTAGTTAACTCAGAGACAAAGAAAGTTATTTACACACTTGATGAAGATCATCCATTTGAAAAGAAGTTAATTCAAGAAGACTTGGATTGGGAAACTAAAATAATTGAAAATAAAGTAATTGAAGAAAGCTCTATTGATTTTCAACAGAAGAAGATTGAAAGTGAAATAAATGAAATTCTAAGAAACATTGAAATTACCTATGAGTTAGTTGAAGCAGATGAACCGTTAATAGATATAAATGAAATTGAATTAATTGATTTTGAACATGTTTTGCCTGATAATGATTTAAATGATGAAAATC
>Ga0181585_10004697_pt1 | contig 11885 bp, 8 predicted proteins | sample 071ome_29_FD_132469 | JGI IMG/M metagenome (GOLD analysis project Ga0181585, IMG submission 132469) | Coastal salt marsh microbial communities from the Groves Creek Marsh, Skidaway Island, Georgia - 071407BT metaG (megahit assembly) | ecosystem: Environmental > Aquatic > Marine > Intertidal zone... | reverse complement strand
ATATTCCATAACTACTTGGGGGGTGAGTATTTACAACTCTAGTTACACGGGGGCGAGTTCCATCTGCATCACCAAGATAGATATCTGTCGAATTTCGAACTAATCTTAATTTAGAATCGTAAGATGTACTACTACCAATATTCATATCGGCAATGATGAGTATTTTATTGGATGAAGATTGGGGAGTAATTGTGACCGATAAACCACTATCTGCGAATGTAGGCCCAGTTACAGCAGAACTATCACTTTTTATTGTTTGAACAACCTGTATAATACCCCCACCACTGGCACCAACAGGCAGTCCGTCTCTTGGATAAATTTTATTCGTTCTTAATTCTGACATTATCCTGAGACCTCCATAAGAGTTATAGATGAAGTAACTCTATTATACGAAACGGTATCTGCATCTTGCAATGATCTATTGATATAAAGTGGATTGCCATTAGCATCAGCTTCTGCATGATATAATCCATAAGTTACAGAATTAGTTGTATTTGGACTATCCAAATAATTCAATGTAGCTTGTCCTGGTCCCCAATAATTACTTGAAGAAGCATCATAAAAATTGGGAGATTGAAGAGAAATGCTTGCTCTATTTCTATTTCCAGCAACATCACCTATGGCAATATTATTAGTTCCTCTCTTTAAAACGGCATAATGTGCTCCATACTGGGGACCAACCGCTGCATTCAAAACAACCATCACTAAAATTTTACTACTTAAAAATTTTGGAGTAATCGTTGCTTCCATACCAGGAATTAATGTCTCTACTGCAGAAGAATTCAAAGATTCTGTATCACTTTTTACTGTTTGTACAACCTGTATAATACCACCACCGCCACCAGTGGGAACACCAGTTGTTGGAATAATTCTATCTACTCTTAATTCAGAAGTCATTTATCAAACAGGTTCAGTATAAATTTTATTTATTGTGGTTCTTGGGGCCATTCTACATCTTTAATAAATGGTCCATCTAAAGTAGGATTAGCAGTGCTTGGAAGATCTCTTAGTGCTTGTCTATAGGTTGCCCACTCTGCTTTTGTAGAGTCTGATAAGGGACTATCAGGACCTTGAGTCCAATCACAATTTTGAAGAAGTCTGTTCCTATGCGCTTTTAATCTATTCATAGGTTCAGCATTTCTCAATTCTACTAATTTAGCATTGACTTCTTCTTTAGTTGGAGGATTGGGAATTAGTGTTTCATCCCATACAATATTTTCATAAATGTCTTCACCTTTTATGAAAAAAGATCCTGAAATATTTCCAGTCAAAGCATGAACTGCTTGTCCTATAGTAACATCAGGTAACATATTTTTCTCCTACTAATCTTGAGTGTATATTCCAGTATGGTATACTCTATATGTATTGTTAGTGCTACTATTATAAGCACTAATTCCGCTTATTTGTAGACTTTGAGTTCCATTTGGATCCCAAGGAATAATCAAGGGAGTACAGAAGTAATTATAATACCAATCATAGTGTGCTTGCATATCATACATTCCCTGGTTAAGGTTTTTTCCTGTTTGATGATACCACCCTGCCAAATATCCATGGTTGGTACTACCATTATGCTGATAAAAGACTAATATCGATATTGCTTTGACGTTGCTTCCAGTTGCTCCACTAATATTTCCTAAAGTCTGAGAGGTGTTATTGTATGAAGTATGCCAAGTTATATCAGTAGCAACCAAAGTAGTCTGTCCCCTTGGAAAAGTAATTTGACTAAACTCGCCACTACCACCAATTCTTTCAATAGTGCTTGTTTGAATGTTACTTACATTTAAAGTTCCCATATTACCTCCTTATACGATTACCCAGGTTCCATGAATTGTCATTGTGGATGCAAGAGAAACTGGTCCTGCATTGAATGCATTAACACTTGTTGTTATATAGTATCCGTTACTGTTATTTAATGTATTTTCGAATGCCAAGAATCCATCACCAATATACAAACCAACAAACGAATTTGCTATACCTACAAGATCACCTCTAGTTACATCATTAGTTTGTATTCCAACATTTCCAGTAAAGACAGTTGTTGTTCCACCACCAACTCCTCCACCTCCACCAGTGAGAGTTAGATCAAACCACAAGTCTCCATCACAAACATCAGATGTTGGTTCTACATCTGAGATATACTTCTTGCCATAAGCATTACTTGTTGTTTGAATACCAATATTATTAGATCCGTCCAGTGCTATTGGATTTGTGCATGAGTAATCATACTGAATGATTCCAGATACAGATCCAGAAACACCTGCAGTTCCTTGAGCACCTTCTGCACCTTGAGCACCTTGGACTCCTTGAGCACCTTGTGCTCCTTGAATTCCTTGACCCTGAATACCTTGGGCACCTTGAGTTCCTTGAGGACCAGCATCGCTAATGTTTATAGTTCCTGCCATGCCAGCATGGTATTCACAAACATAATACAAAGTACTTGGAGCATTTCCAGGAACTGTGAATGTTATGGTTCCTGTAGCTCTGTTTCCATCAACAGTTATGCCAGTCGTGTATTGATTAAGAGAATTATATGCGCCAGAACTAGTTTGAATTCGGAATGGGTGTCCCGAAGCATTCATATCAAAAATATAAGTAAATCCTCTTATTAATTCGAGTGTTGGATCATTTGCTCCGTCAATAACATAATCACTAGATCCATTATTGGTTACAGTAAATGTTCTGGCACCAGTTGTTCCAGTCGTTCCCTGAGTACCTTGTGCTCCTTGTATCCCCTGAATACCTTGAGTACCTTGACCACCACCTCCACCTTGAATACCAGAAATACCTTGAATGCCTTGTATTCCTTGAATACCCTGAGCACCTTCACCAGTTGTACCTTGAGTACCCTGAGCACCATCAGTGCCTTGAGTACCTATAGATCCTTCATCACCAGAAATACCTTGTATTCCTTGTGTTCCTTGAACACCCTGACGACCTTGTATTCCTTGGATACCTTGAATACCTTGAGCACCGGTAGTACCTTGAGCACCGGTAGTTCCTTGAGTTCCAGTACCTACGGTTCCCTGAGTTCCAGCATCACCTGTTCTTGAGAAGGTAATGACAATATCATCATTATTACTGAAAGAACCTAAACCAGAAAGATAATTACATGGGAACTTAAAGTATCCAGATGCTTCCGTATAAGAACCATCTATTTCAAAAGCAACAAACTCTGATTGTGGATCAGAAACTAGAGCGACTTTAAAATAACCCTTAATCGACGAATTAGATCCACCAATACTTCTTAGAAAGTCTTGTACATCCGTTCCAGGAGCATCTCGGTCATCAATATACATGTACGTTGCAACCGATAAAGTTGCACTATTAAACCTTAACTTTCCTTGACCAGGATCAGAATCTGACGTTATCGTATCAAAATTATAGTCTAGAGAAGCACCTCCAAAGACGCCGTCTCTACCCTGAGTTCCTTGAGAACCTTGTATAGCTTGTGGTCCTTGAAGACCCTGAGTTCCTTGGGCACCTTGAACTCCAAAGACTCCTTGTGTTCCATCAACGCCCTGTGTTCCAGTCCCACCTTGAATACCCTGTATTCCTTGGATACCTTGAATGCCCTGAGTACCATCAGATCCTTGAATACCGATTTCTCCTTGAATTCCCTGAGTACCCTGAGCACCTTGAGATCCATCAATACCTTGAGATCCAATTGCACCTTGAGCACCTAACTCACCCTGAGCACCTGTAGTTCCTTGTGCTCCTTGAATACCCTGAATGCCTTGAATACCCTGAGTACCAAAAGCACCTTGAATACCTTGGATACCCTGAACACCAGGATTTCCCTGAATGCCTTGAGCACCAGATGCACCAACATCACCAGTTCTTGCAAAAGTAATAATAACGTCTTCACTGTTACTAAATGAATTTGCGCCAGAAACTTTAGTACATGGAACTTTGAAATATCCAGTTGCTTCAACTATGGAACCATCAATAGTGAATATTGCAAAGTCCTCAGCATTTAATTTATTTGATACTCTGAAGTGACCCTTAATTGTAGATGTAGAATCATCAATAGTTCTTAAAAACTGTTGAATATCCGTTCCATTATCATCTTGGTCATCAATGAATAATTGTGATGCTGAAGATAATGATGCATTATTAAACTTTAAATTTCCCTGTCCAGGATCATCATCTGTAACACTTGTGGAGAAAGTATAATCAAAAGTAGCTCCTCCAAAGTTACCCTCTATGCCCTGGATACCTTGAATACCCTGTGTTCCTTGAGTTCCCTGTTCTCCTTGAATACCCTGAATACCTTGAGAACCAAGACTACCAACATCACCTTGAGACCCTTGAATACCCTGTATTCCTTGAATACCCTGAAGACCAGCACCAGTGATACCTTGAATACCTTGAGTGCCATCAAGACCTTGGGTTCCAGTTTCACCTTGTATTCCCTGAACACCTTGATCTCCTTGGGATCCCTGAAGACCTAAGTCACCTTGAATACCCTGAATACCTTGGGTTCCTTGAATACCTTGAATACCTTGGGTTCCTTGACGACCTTGAGTTCCTTGTGTCCCCTGAACCCCCTGAATACCTTGAATACCTTGAATACCCTGAGCACCAGCATTCTTGTATGTAATTACATCAACAATTTCACCTGCATCTAGTGCTTCGGTTAGAGTTAATGTATCACCACCAGACAATGTATATTCATTTGGAGTTAAATGAACACCATTCAAATACACATCTACGTTAGTTGTTAGATCATATGATATTGTGAATGATGTCTGACCTTGAGTTGCAACAAAGTTATAAACAAATCTATTAAATCCAAGAACGTCTGTACTGATTGCCCAACTAACACCGATACCAGTAGATGATAGAACAGATCCAGCGGTTCCGACATTTCCCCAATAATCGGTTATGGTGCTTGTCAGTTTTAATCCACCTTCAACATGAAGGGTTGCTTCCGGATTAGTTGTCCCGACTCCAACCGCCTTTGTTACTGGATTGAATACGAGAAGAGAATCTGCAGAAAAATCGTTTGCATCATTAAAGAGTATCTGTCCAGGAGCACCAGGAGCAAATACTGTTACTGTTGATATGTCTCCACTTGCTGATGCAGATACTGCTGCTCCTACAAAATTTAATTTCGATACACTATTCGCTGTTCCAACAAGTATCCCCTCATCAAAAACACTAATACCACTAACTAGTGTTGCTGGTGGAAGTTCTTGCCAATATCTATCACTATCTTCACCATTTTCAATAGTTACGAGATTATAATATCTTGGAGAGAGTGGAATATTCTTTTCTCCAGGATATCCCAAATGAGGTTCTGCTTCACTTAGAGACAAATACTGATATCTGTCGGTTGAAATTGCCGACTGGGGAACTCTTTTTGCTCTATTACTAAGATATTTTGCCATTATACCGTAGAGTTCTCTAGAATACTACAAATGAATTCCATTTGAAGTGGAGCAACTTGTCCCCCACTTACATAAGTGTGTGCAATTCCAGCAACAACACCAGCATCAGTTACAAAAGTTTTAGATGTTCCTACAGATCCTTCAATACTTGTGATTGTAAATGACTGTTGAGGTGCAGGGAAAATAGTTGTGTTTATTCCACTATTGGCTGGACACGTAAATCCTAACCCACTCATTGTTACTTGATCACCAACATCAAAATTATGTGCTACTGAAGTAACTACAGTCGTGATTCCAGTGTTATTATCATATACACAACTGGTAACTCCAACTGTTCCAGATTGGTTTCCTTCAATGATAATAGAGTCGGATATAAGTGCTGTTCTTTCTAAGACTAATCTACCATCAATCATAATTAAAGAATCATTAGGAGGTACTTCCCCACCTTTAATGATTCTGATATTTCTTGTATTGCCTGATGTCTTTGTTGCTACACTTCTTCTTCTATGAGTAAAGGTTACTGATGGGTATGTGCCTATCCCAACATTGGCAACCTGTGCATATAGAAGAATAGCAGAAACACCTACGGGAGTAGTATAAACTGTTTGTTCCCCCGGAGCAACTGGAACAGCAATAGTAATAAATTTGTTTAGTGGTGCTACTGCCATATTATCTCAAAGCAAGTATTAACGGTGTGACTTCTGCTTGAATTGCTCTACTAAAATCTCTTCCTCGGATTGTGGATGTTGTTTGATCAACTTGAATTCCTGCGCCAATGTCAAAATTACCTTTTTGGTCGGTGCTAGTGAATGGAATTTGTGCTCCATCTCTAGCAACAATTTCATTCTCTTTTATAGGAACAGCACCTTGGAAGGGTGTTGAGGTATTTATATCTATACCCGTACCAATATATTCGAATGAATGGCTGCTGGTCAGAATTCTACTGATTCTTCTTATTTCAACTGCATCATTCTCAAACAATTCAAAAGGAATAAATTCATTGAATGTTACTGTTGTAATTCCAGTTACTGTTGGATCAGTTGCTTCAGATACAGTAAAGTATGATGGAGTCATTACAGCAGTTGCAAGACCAGTGTTACCCTCAATATCAACAACAATGTTTTGTGTTGGTAGATAGCATCTACCTGTGCTAACAACATCGACAGCAGTAATTGTACCAGCAGCACTTACTGTTGCACTACCTTGAGCGATGATACCTTGTGGTCCTTTTGGAGTTAAAGTTCCATCAAAGTCTCTAATAATTACATTCGGTGGAGATGTTTCACTGAATCCAGATCCACCATCGATAATTTCTATCCTATCTAATTCCTTCAAAGGTGCAGTGATAACTCCACTGCCGACTGCATCTGGATAATTGTCCAGGTTAATTTTGAACCATAGTGATTGACCATCATATGGTTTTCTTGCCACTGAGGCATAATCAACTACATTTTTGAATGTAATAGTATCCAGTTCTGCGGTTGTATCTGCATTTACTGCACCAGTAAATTCAGTCGATCCCAATCCAACAGCAACTAGACCAAAGTTACCGAATGATGAGTTTGAGTTTGTAAGATCACACTGTCCTCCACTAGAAGCAAAAATACCAATATCGCAGTTAATTGTGAATATTGAAACCAACTGTGCATATCCATTATTTGTGATCGAAACACCAATACCACCTTGATTGTACTGTGTGAATGAATCACAAACCATAGATTTCAAATTAGCACCAATTGTTGCTGCTACAGCATCATCACCATTAATTCTCATACCAATACTTCCTGTCATGAAGTTGGTACAGTTTCGAATATATGGAGATCTCCATCTACCAGTTTCACCCTCTGTAGCTGGTCCAGGATCGGTAAATCCACTAACAGCACTAGTAGGTCCTGATGGTGGAGGGAATGCCACTGCAGCACCACCAGTGTTAGCGACACTAACTCCAGCATCATTTGGTTGTCCGTCAGGATTCTTACATGCGAAGTTAAGATTCTCTATTAAGCATCCTCTTCTAACATGGAATATATCTTGTTCTAAATTCTGAGGTCTAATGGTGACCAATCTCAAATCTTGTCCTACAACAGAAACATCACTTCTTAGACCTATAGGATTATTCTCATCATATACTCCAGATCTTATGAAGATTGTATCTCCAGGTTGTGCAATAGATGCAGCAGCACCAACAGTTCTCTTTGCATCACCTTCCAAATAACCAGTATTTGCATCATTACCATCTACAGTAACCCAAATAGCATTTTCAGTTTCAACACCAGGTGGTCTCCAAGATACTCCACTACCAACAGAAGAAAGACGATAATCTGTTTTACCTGCTGCCACACTTCCATTGACATCAATCAAGGTTGAGTCTAATTCAAGTGATCCTATAAGTTTTGTACTTCCACCAACATTGAGGTTTTCTTCAATACCAACACCACCCTCAACGACTAGTGATCCAGTGTCCTTATCTGAAGATGAAGTTGTTGAATTTAGAACAACATCACCATCAACATCAAGAGTATTGTTTAGAGTCGTTGCTCCATCAACATCGAGAGTATTGTTTAGAGTCGTTGCTCCATCAACATCGAGAGTATTGTTTAGAGTCGTTGCAGAACTTACATCCAGAGTTGAATTTAATATTGTTTCATTATTGACAAAGAGAGTTGAATTCAATGTGGTTGCTGCACCAACACTTAACTCAGCCGTGAGTGTTGTATCTCCACTAACATCAAGTGTTGATTGAAGTTCTGTTGTTCCATCAACGTATAAAGTTGAGTTTAATGTAGTTGGACTATCAACATCTAGTGTCCCTGTAAGATCTGTGGCACCACTAACATCTAGGTTTCCATTTAAATTTGTATTTCCAATTACATCTAGAGCATTTGTAGGTGTATCATTATTAATACCTACATTTGAATTTCTAAAAATATTACCATTTTCTGTGGTTCCCCAATAATCATATGCAAGAACATCTGCAATGTTTGGGTTTAAAGGACTTTGGAATGCTTGAACAGTATCTGTACTTGTTCCTGCTGTATTAACTCCTGCAATAAAGTTCAGTCCTCTATAGGAAGATGGACCAACCAAGACTCCATCATTATAGACAAAGATACCTTCAGTGAATGCAGGTTCAAATTCTGTCCATTTAATACCTTGAGCATCTTTTGTTAGGAATGCACCAACTGGTCCAGGACTATTTGTAGCATCATAAATATTACTCTTAATTTTAACACTACCATCAACATCTAATTTTTGTTCTGGTTGTGTGCTTCCAATTCCAACCTTTCCACTAACAGTGACGTTACCAACAACATCTAGTTCTTGTGTTGGAGTCTGAGATCCTACTCCAACCTTTCCTTCGTCGGATGCTCTTAAAACTGTTCCACCAACACCGACATCCAGTCTCTTTCTGACTGTAAGAATACCAACTTCACCCAACTCCAAATTTACATCTGAAGTAAAAGTTGCTATTCCAGAAAATAAAGAGTTACCATTTACCTTTAGATCACCAACTTCTAGTGGTCCAGATGTTGTAAAATCATAATTTAGTTTTCCGTAAATCGTCAGATTTTCTACAAAATCATCACCAGAACCGAAAGTATATTTGTTTGGAGCTAATCCCATTTGTTTTCTCCTATCCCGCTAAACTTAAAACGGTTTTTAAAATATCGAACGGTTTTGAGAATATTGAAGCATTTCCTAATGCTAAAATGTTTGTATTCTGCATCAGAAGAGCTGATAGTTTTCCTTCTTTAACATATGGCATTGGAACATCATCTGCTAGCATTCTTATATTTTTTGTAGCACCCTCTTCCTGATATCCAAGTCTAATATTTCTTCCCTGAATTACAACTTCCTCTTCACCCTCGATAACAATTTGAGTTGCCTTAAACGTTATAATTCCATCTTCGGCAGTGAATTCAATACCTCCTTTATGAGCAGTAAAAAGACAAGCAACATCCTCTGATTTAATTTTATCTCCACATTCAAACTGAAACTTACTGTCAGTATTAAATCTAGCAATACCACTACCTTCATGAAAACTTTGGTTATATCTCAAACCATCAGCATTGACAGAAACTAACTGATATGCCGTTTTTCCAGCAAATCCTACAACTGTACTTCCAGTTTCAACATATAGTTTTGGACCGAAAGACTCTAGATATCTTGGTTTATTATCGCTCATGTTACACAATCAATAGAAGTAACTATTTCTGTTTGTGGTGGTTGTACAGTAGTCATAATTGGTCTCAATACAGCACCATATCCAGTCTCCGTTCTAATATTTAGTTTTGGTAGGTCAGTATAACGAATTGGTTTCTTAATTCTAACCGCAGTAATTCTTCCACCAGAAACATCCATCTCCAAATCATCATTCTCTAAATCATCCCCATCATCATAATTATCACCAGGATCTTCAACAATAACATCTCTAATGTAAGCATCTTCTTCATCACCTGCTGGATAGTTTTCACCTTCGGTCATAATGATCACTGATGTTATTTGACCATATGTTGGTGAATTTACATTAGTATCAATCACTGTCTTGCCATAGCAACCATAGCCTTGATCACAATTGTCATCAAAGGAAACAAATGGGGCATCCTTATAATCAGTTCCAGGATCAGTAAGTTCTACACCAATAATACTTGCGGTTCTCTTAATGTCTCCACCAATATTATCAGTATCAAATTCTCTCATAAACTTACCAAGAATAACCTTTCCTGCTCCACCAACACCATCGCCACCAAAGAAGGTCACCTTTGGTGCTCCACAAGCAAATACATTTCCGGTATTACAATTTGATCCACCAATTCCTTCATCTGTTCCTGCTCCAGATCCAAAAATATCCCATTGACCATATTCATTTTCAAAGTCATTAATACCTCTTCCAACAGTCTCTGACAAGGAGAAATTATTAATTATATCAAGTGCATCTTCTTGTTCTTTTTCTCCTTTGTCTTTCTTTACACCCCTATCAATAATGTATTTTCTACTTGGTGGACACTTCTCTTTCTCACCACACTTAAGGAAACTTAGAACTTTTCTAATTGTTTTAACAGCACCAACTAAGAAATCTTTTACCTTAAAAATCGTACCAAGAATGTTACTAATTGGAGCAAGCATTGGAGTTATGGCAGAGTCAATAAAATTAATAATCTTCGTTGTTAAAGCACCAATAAACTGCTGAACGGCACAGGTGGGGACGTTAAGAACATTTCTAACCATTCCCATAATAAGATCTTCAATTACACTTGTGAGTGCCTGTGTAACTTTTGATGCTAAACAAGCAAGAGCCTTATTGAGTAACTTAACTGGATCTAATAAGTCTTCTTCTATACCAACAATTTTTAGTAGTGCCTTCTCAGGAGCAGCGATCGTATTGAATATTTGTTGTGTTAATGCTGCCAGTCCACCACTTATCCATTTGTTTATTGCTTTTGATAACTTACCAATCATTGTCCCAACAAAAGTGCTAGCTGCCCTACCAATCTGTCCAACAACTGTCTTAAGTTCTTGTGGGAAATTTAAAATCTTTGAACCAAGTTTTGTAATTTTATTGAAGAAATTTTCAAGATGTGCTTCTACTTTGGCGAAGAAGTTATCCTTACAGGGGTCTGCGAGGAGAATTGTTTTCCCTGTTGTGTCTGAAAGTGCTGGGCAAGTTGTTTCCTTTCCACTCTTAGCATTTTTTTGTCTTTGTTTTTCTCTTAGAGATTTTAGTAATTGTTCTGGACTTTGTTTGTTGAATGGAATTTGAACAGTAGAATTGAGTTCAGCACAAAGATCTGGGTAACTGGCACAGATAATTTTTTTAACCTCTGGATCCAATACTCCAAGTTCCTCCATCTCTTTGGCATAATCTATAAACTCTTGAGATGGTGTTTCTTGTACTGTTGGTCCAGTTTGTTCTGGTTCTGGTTCTGTTGCTTCTAATTGTGCTAGTGTTTTTCCTTCTGTTTCTGCCAGTTGATTTAAAAAGGAGTCTGTTAATGTTCGTACATTAGATCCACCTCTGTCTCTTTCTTCAAATTTTCCATTAGGAAGTTGAATATACCAAACACCACCCTCTCTTACATATACCCTACCACTATATTCTAGGAAAACATCTTCCATTTTTTCTCTACCTCCTCGTGCTGATATTTATTCTTCAAAAAGACTTGTAATTACCCCACCGCCAGGATATTGTTGACCAAGACTACTATCCGCACGATACGGTCTAAATTGAAGATTTTTTAACCTCATAGCTTTTGATAATTCCTCTGATGGTGGCTCGCTCAGGCGAGGTCGTCCAATGGATTCTCCAGAATTAATTTTATTCAATACATCAGTGGAATTTGTAATTTGTTTGGCAACAGCCTTACTTTGTGGTTTAGACACAGTATCAACACCTTGTCCGGGAGTAATGCCAGTTTGCTTTTCAATTAAATCAACTGTCGCTTTTTTTCTTTCTTCATCTTTCTTACCACCATCACCTTTTGGTGGTTGTTTTTT
>Ga0181585_10004693_pt1 | contig 11889 bp, 3 predicted proteins | sample 071ome_29_FD_132469 | JGI IMG/M metagenome (GOLD analysis project Ga0181585, IMG submission 132469) | Coastal salt marsh microbial communities from the Groves Creek Marsh, Skidaway Island, Georgia - 071407BT metaG (megahit assembly) | ecosystem: Environmental > Aquatic > Marine > Intertidal zone... | reverse complement strand
CTAAATAGTCACTAACTATAAAACTATTTTTAATATAATTACCATCAATATAATTATTTTCAGTTAGAAAATAATTATTAGAAAATGGAAATTGTTTTATATTTTCAATATTTGTATCTATTTCATATAAACCATTGCCATAAGATTCACCAGAAACATATGTTTTTTTTTTAATAAAATGATGATGTGGTGGATATATTCTTTCTTCCGTTCTATCATTAATAGCATTTTTTTCAATTCCATATAAAAACCATTTATCAAAATTTAAAACAGAACTTGATTGCAAATTATTTGCCAATTTATTGACAACTATAGCAAAATAAGTATATGTATTTGTTACATTTACTGTTTCTTCGAAAATAAGGTCTTTGTATATAACATTAGTTGTTTTATTAACTAAAACTTCCCAATTTATATTATTATTGCTCCCATATATTTTATATTGTCCTGGAGCATTTTGTTGTAAATTATGTAAATGTTTAATTGAATATTTGGTTAATTTAATTGAAAAGGGTAATTTGATTTTTAACCAATCACCTAAATAGTCATCAATAATATAATTATTACTATTATAATTTCCATTAGTATATTGGTTTATTTTACAACTAAATCCATTCATATTATCATTAAATGCTCCATAATATATATTATTATTATTATAACTAGTACTTCCCCAAATATGATATATACCATTACCATAATTATTATTTGATATTTTATTAACATTTTTTGTAAAATTATAAATAGGTGGGTACATTTTTTCTTTTATCAAATTATTATAATTGATTTTTTCTTTACCAAATAACTGTAAATTTGGAATTATCAGTTTAGTACATTTATCACTTTTTCCTTTTAAACTATTAACTACAATTGCAAAATGATCGTACATTTTATTATCATCTGTTTTTGGTAGTATATCATAATACCAATATTCTTTACCACCAAAGTTTCCTCGTTTTATACAATGCAAATTACCATTACCACTATTACTATATAATGACATATCTTGACGACTAGTACAATTTGCCTTACTAACATTACGACCCCAGCAATAACCATGATAAGTAGAATTACTAACACTATCCCATCCATATTCTTTATTAGTATAATAAGGACTTTCTTTACCTGTTTGTTCGTCAAATGGTTTATATACTGTTTGAACATTATATACTATATCTTGAGTTGTTTTATCAACTAATATATCCCAGTTTTTATTATCATTTGAACCATATATTTTATATCTTGAAGGCATACATTCAACAATATCACTAGTATTAAAATAAAATTCGCGATATTCATTATTTGTCTTATACCATGTAAGAAAAAATATATTATAAGCAGTTAATTTAATTTTAACAGGTAATTTAATTTTTAACCAATCACCTAAATAGTCATCAACAATATAAGTTTTTTTATTGTAAGAATTAATAAATTCTCCATTTTTATACAGATTTAAATAACTTTTAAATCCAATAGAATCTACACATGTATAGTTAAATGCTTCATATGCTCTATGTTCATTTATTTTAGTTAATTCAGATAAATCTAAATTACCAAAATTGACATTTTCTTGAAAACCACCATACCTAGTTAAAGATTGTTTATAAATATTTAGTTTTTCATCTCCAAATTGAAATCTATCTTCATAATTAATTAAATTATATAAAGAAGAAACTATATATTTACCATTACCATATGAATAATTCTTAACAATATGAATATTATTTTTAAAATTTAATTTTGGTGGATAACCCCTTTCCTCTGTAAAATGAATATAATCTAAATAATAATTATCATTACAAGTTATTTTATTATTTAAACAAAATCCATTTCCAGGACATTTTACACATTTATTTTTGTTTTTATTTTTTAACATATTATAGGGACATTTAAATAAATTTGAACCATCACATTCAGCATTATCAGGACAATCTATACATTTATAATTATCATATAATTTATTATCTTTACATTTAAATGATTTAGTACCATTGCAAATATAATTTTCAGGACAATCTAAACATGTATTAGAATCTTCTATATATAATTTATCTGATTTACATTTTAAATTTGTAATATCACTACAATCAAAATTAATAGGACATTTTTTACAATGATATAAATCTTTATTTATAAAATCTTTTTTTATTTTATTTTCTAATATTTTATTAATTTTATATTTAATAATTATTACACCTGAACCACCTTTACCATTATTTTTATTAGTACCACCTCCTCCCGCTCCACCACCTCCACCTAAACCATTTATACCATTTTTTCCAAATCTTTTTGTATCATTTGTATCTAGTGTTGGATAACCAGCATCTCCTCCACCTCCTTTACCACCTTTTCCAGGATAGTCAATTAGTGAAGGATTAGTATTTATATTATTATGAACTGACCCCCCTCCCCCACCACCATAATAAATATTTTTTCCGGTAATGTTTATTAAAATACCATCACCACCATCACCACCATAATCTATTCTTGCTTTTTGTTCTATGTCTTTTGTATAATTACCTGATGTATTTCCAGCAGTTCCCGCACCACCACCGCCACTACCTGCGCGACCCCAACCACCAGATTCTTCTTTTCTTGCTAAACCACCCTGATTACCATATCCTGTAAAATTTATTCCTTGAATTTGATATAATAATGTTTGTGTAGATATTCCACATAAAAAATCATCATTTGAAGTAGCACACCCCCCACCGCTACCACCATTATTAGCACTAAAATGATTTGACCCCCCACCACCACCCCCATTTGCTATTATTGGTATTCCAGATATATTTATCCAACTATCTTTGCCATTTTTTCCAGACAATTGACCTCCATTACCAACAGAAAGTTCATAAGTTCCTTCTAAAAATATGTCTTTACCATATACAACGCCTCCGCCGCCACCCCCACCACCAGAATTTTCACCACCTGCTCCTCCTCCTCCTACAATTAATATATCACATTTTGTTTTTTCAGGAAAATTTATTTTATAAATATTTTCACTATCTACCTTTTTATCTTTTTTGTATAATAGTTTTATCTCATTAAATTTTAATGCTTTATAATATATTCTAAATTCACTAATATATAATTTTTTATTACTAGGATTTATCTTAAATGAATCAAAATTACCCCATTTAAACTCCAGATTTTTTTTTTCTTTTAATACCTGATTACCGTTTAAGAATATACTTTTAACATAATTTTTATGTCTTTTAAAATTATAGTTTATATCAATAACATCTTTATAACATATAAATACAATATGAGTCCATTCAGTTAATTCAGTATAAGATACACTAATTGAAACATCTTTATCACCAACATTTAAAAATTTAATAGCTTGTTCCGTTTCTGAATATAAAATATGTAACATGCCACTGTACATATTTTTTTCTGTTCCAAAAGTCCCATGTTCCAATAAATAAATATCTTTATTTTCTGTTAATTTAAACCAAAAACTAATACTATAATTTTTTGATTCTAAATTTATAGCATTGGTAGTATATTTTGTAGAAATTAAATATGGTTCTTCTAAATAAGTATTCCCAATTAAATGATTATTGTTATCACTATAATCATTAATATCTTTCTCAAACTTATAATAAGCAATTAAATTATGAATATAATTATTTTCTTGTTTATTATAATTAAAAGTAATATACTTATAAAAATCAGTATCGTTATTACTGTTTTTTAATAATTTATTTTCCATTATTCTTTATTAATAATACTTATTATTATTTTAAAAATAATTAAACATATAATATTTAAAAATTATTTTAACCCCAAAAGATTTAAAAATAGTTTAAGATACAATAACTTCACTTGTATCAACATATGTGCAAATATGTAAAACATTAAGTAGATTATTTATTAAAATAATAATTATATTTAAATTGTTATGTTCTTTCATTAGAATTTAAAACATAATTATCAGTAGTTATATATTCAGAAAATTTACTATGATTAGTAATAATAGGTTCATTTAAATAAGCATATTCTTCACTTATATATTTAATTATAACTATACCCGAACCACCAAAACCTGCTGGATTATCAGGGTCTTGATCGTATGATCCACCTCCTCCGCCACTACCAGTTCCATCTAAACCTGATGTAGATTCTCTTAAATAATTAGTACCATTATAAATTCTACCATTACCACCTATACCAGAACCTCCCAAACCTCTTAATTTTGAATAAGAAACACTATATTGTCCAGCACCACCACCAGCAGCATAATATTTTTTAACACCAGTTATATCTATTTGAAATCCTTCATTACCATTGGTATAATCACTAGATTCTAGACCTGCTCCACCACCACCTCCTCCTAAATAATCATTTGTTGTGATTGTATTATTTCTTCCAACTTTACCTCCAGGAATATATGAAAATCCATCCCATAAAGTATTTGGTTGTAATGGTAAACCACCATTATTTACAACCCAGTTATTATCATTTGTTTCGCTTGAACCACCGCCAGAACCACCATTTCTACCATTAACATATAATTTATTAAAATAAATACCTCCACCACCTCCACCATATGCTCTTAAATCTTGTTGCTCCCCTCCCATATCTAATTTAATATAAGTTAAAGAATTCTGTTTTTTAATATAACTATCTTTTCCATCTTGCTCTATTCCAATTATTCCTTGACCATTTGTAGAATTACTTAAATTCAAACCTATTCCTCCTCTTCCTACACCAATTTCATATTTTCCGTGTAGATTTTGATTAATTGTATAAATAACGCCACCAGCACCACCACCACCACCCATAGAATTACCACCCGCGCCACCACCACCAACAATTAATATATCACATTTTGTATTAATAGGGAAATCTATATAATATTTAGTTATACTTTTAAAGTTTTTAATATTATAAACTTTTAATATTTCATTTTTGTTTAATACTTTATTATATATACGAAAATCATCTATTTGACCTGCAAAAGAACCATCAGGTGAAAAAGCAGATTTATTAATATATCTTATATTATTACTTTGATGATTTGGAATAGGAAACTTAATAGTACAATTTTGATTAATTCCATCTACCCATACATTCCAATCACCATTAGTATCAATAGACCAAATTAAATTATGAAATTGACTATCAACTGATGTAGTTAATTTTGTATCAAATCTAGTTCCAGCTATTTGAACGGAAAGTGTATTTGTATTCTCAGCTAATAATATTAAAACACCAACACTGTTAGTATGGGGTGATATATCTAAAATACGTGACCAACTACCTGTTTTACTTGTTATTCTAAACCAAATACTAAATGTTATACCATTATTATTCCAAATTTTATAAGGATTAATTTCATAAGGTAATTCTAAATAACTTGCTGTTGTTAATTCAACAGCATAATTTACTATTTTATTAATATCAGTAAAAGTTGAATTATGATTTATTATATCATTATAATTACCCGTATTATCATAAAAATTATAATTAAAATTATAATGTGCTATTAAATTAAAAAGATAATCATCTAAATAACCACCATATTTAAATGCTATATATTTATATATAGTATTTATAGATTTAGTTATTACAAATTGATTTTGTTTATGTAAAGCATATAAACGTAAATTATCGAAATTCAAAGGTTCTTTTTGCTTATTAATACTATTACCAATAGCATTAACAACAATTAAAATTTGTTTGTAATAATTATTACCACTTGTATCAATATTATAAAATATATCTAGATTAGAATCAAGAGTAAGCAAATCAATATTTTTATCATAATCATAAACTTGATTCCAGGTTTTATTATTATTACTTCCAAAAATTCTAAATTTTCTTGGCATTCTACGATTCCATGTAATATAAGCATGTGGCGAATCAAGTCTTTGTCTTATAGATAATTTTTTTAACAATATTTTTTCAGGTAAAGTTATTTTTAAATAAGTTCCCAAATAACCTGTACCTGATGGATCAGAATTCCCACCATAATATTTATAATATTTTGAACTATTATTATAAACTTCATTTGTATGCATTGAACTATATCCACTTAAAACATTAATGAACGCATGATTATTAGCCCAATTCCAAGTATCATTATCTCCTGCAGTTTCAATTATATATTTTCCATTTCCATATTGTTGACCATAAACAATAGAAGAAAATCCGTTTTTATTTACACTATGAGATGTTAATTTAGTAGGAGGATATTTTAATAACATTATATCATTGTTATCTTTTATTTTTGGTTCAGTAGATAAAATATAAATTTTATTATCTTTTTTTTTTTCTAAAAACATGTAATTATTATCAATACATGATAGACATTTATGTTGATTATTTATAGGACAATCAATACCAGTTGCTCCATTACCACCAGGACATAAACATTTTTTTAATTTACAAACATTATTATCATTATAATAACCAACATGACAATCTTTAATAATATTTGTACCATTACAATAAGTATTATCAGGACACGCTTCGCAATTACCGGTTATATTATTTTTAAAAGCATTTTTTTTACATTCGCCTTTAATTATAGATGAACCATCACATATAGCATAATTACAAATATCACACGTATTATTAATAGTATTTTTAAACATATCATTAGGACAAGTAAAATTATCTGAACCATCACATGTAGCATTATTCGGACAAGTAATACATCCTTTAGAAGTTTTTAACATTGGTTTATTTGATATACTATTAATACATTTAATAGTTTCAGAACCATCACATATTCCATTAGTAATACATTTAACACATTGTTTTTTTTTATTTAAATAATAATCTTTATAACAACTTTTACAAAAATTTGTATTATTAAAAGGACAATCTTTAGAATCAGCAGGAAAACCTTTATTACAAAAACATTTTTTTGTTAAACATTGACCTTCGTTATTTTTAGAACAATTTACTTTATATTTAGATTTATCAACCTTGTTATCAGAATTCATACAAGGAGTACATGTAGCAATAATTTTAGAGTTTTTACAAGTTGAATTATTAGGACAAGGTAAACATTTATTATCTTTTAAATAATAATTATCATTACATGATTTACACGTAGAAGTATTATTTATTTTACAATTAAAATCTTTTAAACCATTATCACAATAACATATATTTCTAATACAATTATTACCCATTTTATGAAAACCTTCATTACATGTATCACATTTATATGTATTATTTATAGGACATTTTTCTCCTTTTGTGCCAGTACCATTATTACATTTACATTGATTTAATTCACATTTATTTTTATTTATATAAAAACTATCGCTCATACAACTAATAATTTTATCAGTACCATTACAATTACTATAATGAGGACAATCCGTACATATATCTTCACTATTTTTAAATTCATTATTATTACAAATACAATTATTATTATTATAAAAATTTACTTTTTGAATATTATTATTTTTTATTAATTTAAAATTATTATCACAATGAAAACAATAATCTTTATATAGAAATTTATTATTTTTAATTGTAGAATATCTATATACAAAATTACTTTTACAAGTTTTACTATTTTCGCATAATTTTTCACATCCAGTTTTAAAATCTGGATTTATAGTTGGGTTATCTATTTTTATATTATTAATTATTTCATCTATATCTGATTGTGGTATTCGTTTTAAGTTTAAGCAATTTTTAATAGTATTAATATTATTACATACATTATAATTATTAGTTCCATCACATATTACATTATTTGGACACTTAACACATTCTTTGCCATTGTAATATTCTGATTTGTCACATTCAGTTTTTCTACATTGATTTTTATGATAATTATTATCTGATATATTTAAATTATTATTAGTATGAAAATTACTAATAATAATATCAGATAAACAATGAAAACAATAATATTTATTTTTATATTTTAAACTATAACTACCTTTACAATTTTTATTATTTTTACAATTATAATTACATGCTGAAGCATAAGTTTTAGGACCATTTGGTGGTAAATGACTTCTGTTTATTGAGACAATTTTTTTATTTTTACATTTAATACTATGAATATCTAAACATTTATTTATTTTCCTTTATTAATAATATTTATTATTATTTTAAAAATAAAAAAAAAATAAAAATTTAGTTATAATTTATATATTTTTTTATAAAAATTTATAATATATGATTTATTAAAAATATCATGTGTACCATTTTTTTTTATTCTTTGCAAAAAAGAATTCGATTTATTTATTTTAGCTTTTTTATTACTAATAGTTATAGCACTATTTATATTTTTATGGTTGCGTCCATATCTAGTAATTTTATAAATTGGATCATCATAAGTTGTATGATGAAATATTACGCCTCTTCCATTTCCTCCCCAAGTTTGCCTTCCACCTTTATTATCAATTACTCTTAAATTTTTATTATTATCCATTATAAGAAATGCTACACCCACAGATTCAGCATTATAATCTTTCCATCTTCCCCAAAAATGTTTATAACATGATAGAACACCAACTAAACGCTCTGTCTCCCATTTTATTGGATATTTATTTCTAACATTATTTATTCCGTATCTGTCATGAGTACCATCTATATAAAAAAATTTAATACTTTTATTTACATCAGCTGTGTATGTGTGTATCGAATTAATTAATTTATTAATATAACATTTATTTGATTTTAACACATAACCTGATTTACAAGTAAAATTAGTCGAACCATCGCATACAGCATAATTAGGACATTTTAAACAAGTATTTGAATTATTATCTAATAGTTCATTTTCAAAACAACCAAATTTTTCACACCTATTACCATCTTGTTTATAACCTTTATTACATAAAAAACTAACAGTACCATCACATGTAGCATTTTCTGGACAAGATTGACAGGTGCCATCATTTTTTCTATAAGAGTTCTTAATACATTTAAAAGATTCAGTCCCATTACAAATAACATTTTCAGGACAAGGCAAACATTCAGAATAATAAAATAATTCATTTTCAGGACAACTTGTTCTTTCACATATATTATCTTTTTTAGTAAAATGTTTATTGCAAGTAAAATCACCTGATTCATCACATCTAGCATTACTGGGGCAAATATAATCTGAATTTGCACTATCATCATCAATATTTACAATACTATCATCAACATATGTATTATCATTAATACATTTATTATCAGTTACAGAATAAATATAACCACTATCATTACAAATTACATTAGTACTACCATCACAATAAGCATTATCAGGACATATATCACATGTATTATTAATATTATTTTTAAACATATCAATAGGACAAGTAAAATTTTCCGAACCATCACATATAGCATTCTTAGGACATATTTTACACATACCGTTTTTATCTTTGTATTCAGTGTTTTTACAAACACATTTATTATTATGAAATACTTTAAAATTAGTCAAAGGTTTTTTTAATTCTTTTTTTTTTTCTTTATTTTTTTCACATAAAGAACAATATGTACGTTTATAAAATTTATTATTATAATAATAGTTTAATCTTTGTAAAAAATAATCCTTACAATTAATATCATTTTTGCAGGTATTTTTACAAGCATCAATAAATCTAGGTTTTTTACCATTTTTCATTTCTTGGGATATATTTCTTATTAATTCATCATTACTAGGTATTCTTATTTTACCACATTTTGGGTATGTTATATTTAAACAACTATTATTATGTTGTGTTCCATCACAAATATATTCTGAAGGACAATCTATACATTTATTATTTTGTATTAAATTATTACTAGGACATGATAAAGAAGTACAATTATTATTAACAAAATTATGTTTATCAAATTTTAAATTATTATCATCATAATTATAATAATTACTAACTATTAATGGTGTATCAATACAATGTAAACAATAATTATTATTATTATAATTAAAACTAACACTACCATTACAATTCTTATTATTTTTGCATTTACTATTACATACTGATTTTAAATCGGTATCAATTAATTCATCATTACTAATAGGTATTATTTCGGGGGTTTTACCCCAACATCTAAAATTATTTATATCAGTACATATATCACTCATAATTAATTATTATTCTATTATAATATATTAAAATTATTTCAACAATAATCTATTTGCTAATTCATAATTATCTGAAATTTTTTTATTTTGTATTTTAATTCTTTCTAATCTTTTAAATTCATTTTCAGCATCTAATTTTTTTTTTTTTTCAATCAATTTTAATTCATTATCAGTAAGTTTTTTTTTAATATTATTATCACTATATTTTTTATATTCTTTAATATTTTTAAAATTTTTAATGTTATTTAATTCAGTATTATCAACTAAACGATTTGTATTATGTGCTTTTAAATAGTCTGTATATGCAAGATTTTTAGTTTTTTCAACACTACTGCTATAATCATTATTTTTTCCTGCTCCGATCTCTGAATAAGATAAATTTTTAGCTAATATCATTGGAATAGGTTCAGAATATTTAACAATTTGATTAGAATTTATTTTAACCGAATTATTAAAAACTTCATTAAATGATTTATTATTAATTTTATTATTATTAAATATATTATTAATTTTAATGTCATCTCTAATAGATGATGATTTTTCCATAGTATCACCATAACCAAAATCAATATCTTCATCATATAATTTAACAGTATCAAAATGTTTATTTAAACGTTCATTGAAAGTTAATCCATCATTAAATTTATCATTATAATTAGTATTAGTATTAACACTATTATTTTTATTATTATAAATATTAAATTCGTTTTTTAATTCAGTAAAATTTTTATTATTAGTTCTTAATTTATAATCTTCACTTAATTCATAAAATTTTTTAGTAATATAATCAAAAATAATTTTATCACCGCCTTTATCAGGGTGTGCTTTAATAGCTAAATTTTTATAAGATTTTTTTAATTGTTCCCATGTAAATTCTTTAGGAATATCAAAAATTTCATAAGCACTATAATTAATACCATTTTTAATATCATTAATATATTTTTGTTTAATTTGATTGTTACCCATAATATATAATATATTAAGTTTTTTTTTATATATAGTTTTAAAATCTTTTTGTAAAATTCCATAAAACAACATGATTATTAATAATATTTATTTTATTAAGTTTCCAATATATTAAATTTTGAGTATTACAAAAATTAATATCAGAATTCATTTCAATAATATAATTTAAAATATATGGTTCACCTGATAAAAAATGAGAACCATTGTTTATTTTTTTTAAAAGTGTACCTGCAAAATTATAAGGATCTATATCAATAATTAAAACATATTTTTTTGCGTTTTTCAATGCATTATTTATAATATTTCTTCTTGCTTTAGAAGGCATTTCGTGTGTAGCAAACATAATTGTAACAACATCACATGAATTTTTATAACCAAAAATTTCAGCATTACAATTAATAAATTTTTTATTTTTATTAATAATTTTTGCGACTGATAACATTTGATTAGATGTATCAATACCAATACTATTATTATGTGTGCTAAATCCAATACCACAACAAAAATCAATAACAGAATAATTATAATTAATAGTATTCAAAATATAATTTCTAACATCAGTATTATTATATGATAAATAATCAATTAATTTAGAAGCAAATGGAGCAATAATAGCATGAATAAATCCATAAATACCTATATTACCAAAATTATGTATTCTTGGATCATACCAATAATTATTAAGATATGTATTATAATTTGGTAATTTAGTAATTGGTAAAGATTTAATATCTTTAAGTTTTTTATTATTATTAATATTAATTTTCTGATTTATATTATTATTATTTAAAGAATTGAATAAACTTTTTATTATAAAAGCATAATTAATATGAATAAATATAAAAAAATATAATATAAAT
>Ga0181585_10004688_pt1 | contig 11899 bp, 4 predicted proteins | sample 071ome_29_FD_132469 | JGI IMG/M metagenome (GOLD analysis project Ga0181585, IMG submission 132469) | Coastal salt marsh microbial communities from the Groves Creek Marsh, Skidaway Island, Georgia - 071407BT metaG (megahit assembly) | ecosystem: Environmental > Aquatic > Marine > Intertidal zone... | reverse complement strand
TTAAGCTGCGCTTGCTGCTATGCTGTGGCTTGGCTTTTCGGCTCTTCTAGTAGTTACTAGAGTTTGCCATTTATCACTATCTTCTAAGGCTGCCGCTGCTGCAACTTCATGTTGTCTAGCTAAGCCTCTAACAGGTGTTGGCAATTTACTATCAGCTTTTTGCTGAGCATCTCTACCTAGCGCTGCACTTACTAATGCTGATGCTAAGAATAATACCGCAAAAATACCTGCAACTACTGATGAAGCATATAGAGCTCCTGACATTGATAATATTGAAGCTCCAAGTGAAGCTGCCGCCACTGAATAGTAAGGCCCTGATTTGTCTGAAGCAGATGCCTCCATGGTTTTTCTAAAATCTACACCTTGTTCTCTACTAGAAGACGCTGTAGTTTTAATAGGCTTTCTAACTACTGGCTTTAATGGAACTCCTTCTGTTGTATCTACAGTTCTGTCTTCAACTAATGTTTGCCATTTTCTTGCTACTCTTGGCGTAATAACTCTTTCTGCGCTACGAGACTCATGCTGCCCTTCATCTGTAGAAACAGTCATAGATCTAGTTCTAGGCTTTCCGCCACTATGTTTTCTACCACTATCTGAATCAGCGTGGCCTCCTGCAAAACCAGACCCTGCCCTTCTTGATCTTACCATAGAAGCTGCTGCATCAGCAAACCTCATTCCTGCAGAATTATCTGCTCCAGTTCTAGTTCTAGCTTTAGCTCCAGCTCTTCTGCCTGGCGCAGAGCCAGTTTTAGATACATCTGTAGCTGTAAATCTAGGAGCTTTAGCTCCTCGTAAATCTCTACGTAATTGATCTAATTGTCTTTTTAGGTTTTCAACTTCTCTTAATGCTCTATCTCTTTCTGAAATTGCAGAGCTTTTTTCTCTAGCTAAAGCATCTTTATCTCTACGCAATCCAGAATTATCTAGATTTAACTGATCAAGTCTTGCACTCAGTCTTTCTACGTCGCCTCGCATCCCACGCAAACTTGCAGCAGCAGCATCTTTCTCAGATTTTTCCTTTTTAATCTCTGTTACTAAATGATCTTTTAAATCAGAGAATTTTATCTCTATATTTCCTTCTGCATTAGGCTGAAATTGACCTGGCCCTGAACCAATCTTTAAACCATAACCTCTCGCTACAGCCTCAGGCAATCTTATTAAAGTTGCAGATCTTACTGCTTTTTCAATATCTACACCTGTGATAGATGCGATTTTGCCCATGATTTCAGTTACTGTTAGCTTGCTATCATCATCTCCCCAACCTAACTGACCTCTTAAATCACGAAAATATCTTTTTTGCGTAGCTTCTGCATCAGCTCTTGCTTCTATATCCGCTTCTCTAACTTTATCTTCAACAAAACCACTTAACTCACCTTCTTCAAACTCAGTGCCAAGTTCTTCCATCTCTAAAGTTCTTCTAGCAAGATCTGCGGTTTGTATTATTGCTCTTTTTTCTCTTTTTGTAATAGCAGCTGCAATATGCGCGTTGCTAGGTGCGTCTTGGATCTGACCCCTACCTAGAGCATTATTAATTCTTGCATATACTTTTTTAACATCAGCTTCTAATAGAGTGCCTTCTTTTAACTCTGCTAATCTTGCTTGTATATCTTCTGAAGATAGCTTTTCGCCATTTTGTGGAAGACCTAATTCACCTCTGATAAAATCATACACTTCTTTCTCAGCTGCTTCTTTTGCTGCTTTTTTACTATCTCTAACAAGTCTTGCTAATTCTCTCGGTTGTAATTCTCTATTACCTCTAGCTACATTAAAAGCTTCTCTTACATCTCCAGCTATTTGTATTTTATAGCCTGCAAGAATTTGTTCCTGCTCTGTTCTAATATCACTTTTAATTTTGTCTAATCTGGCTCTTACTTCTGCTGCTGTAATTTCAGTATCTCCGGTAGTTAACCCTAACCATATTCTTATATTTGAAGCTGTAGCTTTTCTTGCTGCTTCTGCTTCAGCTTCTGCTTCAGCAACTGCAGCAGCAATTGCAGCTGCTTTATCTTGACCTTGAGCAGCTTCAAGCTGTCTTCTAAGAGTGTCAATTACGACATCTTTTTCATCCGCAACTTTCTTCACCGCTGTATCTATTGCAGCTTGTATATAACCTTCAAGCTCAGCAACTTGTAATGGCTCATCTTTTTCCTCAACTTCCAGCGAAGTAAAAGCTGTTCTTACAAGATTAGCAGCCTCTATCTTAGCTTCATCTACTTTACTTGTTATAGCTTCACCAATTTCTTCATCGGTAGGAGGAGTATTTATATCATCACCTCTATCTAAAGCAGCGTTAATTCTTTTATAAACATTTTGCACTTCTGCTAATGTTAAAGTTCCATCAGCCTTTAGCTCTGCTAATCTTTGTTGCACTTGCTCAGAACTTAACTCTGTGTCACCCTCTAAACCAAGCTCTCTTCTAATAAAACCATATATTCCCTTCTCAGCCGCCTTTTCCTTAGACTCAATTAACCTTTTTAACTCTCCTCCCGCTAACTTACTAGTTCCTCTAGCTACTCCAAAAGCCCCTCTTACATCTCCAGCTACTTCTTTTCTTGCATTTTCTTCAGCCTCACGCACTGCTTCTGGTAGCTCTATATCACGTACTCTTTGTAGTTGCTCTAATGCTGCTTGTAACTCTGCTCTTAACTGCGCAGCCACTGCTCTTGCTTGCCTTGCTGGGTTAGTTGGAGTTCCAGGTGTACCTGGAGTTGGAGGATTATCTACTTCTGAAGCTATATCTCTTAATGATTTTTGCATAGACTCAAATCTAGCAATCATTCCTGCCAACTTGCTAGCCACCTCTACTTTTTTAACAGTTACATTGTCAGTAGCAGCTGTACCTGCTGCAATCTCTGCATTTTCTGCATCATGAGTAATACCTAAACTTCTAGCCTGTCCAACTGTTATTTCAACAGTCTTTCCACTAACTGTAACCCTTAACAACTCTTCTTCTTTTTCCCGTAACCTTCTTGCAGCATCCCCTAAAGATTTTGCCGCTTGCTCTGCAGCTACCCTTGCAGCTTCAGCATCATCTTTCCTACCTTGCTGAACTAACGCCAATTTCTGTACATCAAGCTTTTTAGGGATAGATATTGTATCATCAGGCCCTTTATCAGCAAAATCATTACCATCTATATCTTTTGTAATTCCCAACTCCCTTGCCAGCTTTACAGGAATTTTTACTCGTGTTACTGCTTTATCTAATCGTTGCCTTGTGTCATCAAGATCCGCCATTTTTCTACGTAATTCATCTAACGCATCTTGTTGTTGTTTACTAATTAATTCCGCAGCAGCATTAGCTTCTTCTAATGCTCTACGATGCTTACTATTCGCTTCTTCTAACGCTCGTTGTAATGCTGAACTACTATCAACTCCTGCTGATGCTAGCGCAGCTTCTACCGCTTGCTTCTGTGCACGATCTGCTTCTAATCTAGCCAGTCTTAATGCTTCTTCCTTCTCTCTAGATGCTTGTTGTGCAGCTTCCTCTAACGCCGAAGCCTTATCTGAACCATGCCTTTCTTCAGCTTCTTGTAACTTTTGTTGTAATGCCAACTCTGCAGCAGCATTAGCTTCTGCTAATGTCTCCTCAAGCTCTCTGATTCTTTCGGTACTAGTTCCTATTCTGGCTTTTAAATCTTCTATTTCTGCGCTTATTGCTGCTACTCTTTTTCTAGCGGCTGCTAGGGTTGCGCCTTTTGCGGCTTGTTTTTCAACTGAAAATTCTCTTAATGCTGCAATTAACTCAGCCATCTCGTCCTCAGCACCATCCTTATCAAGCTCTTCCTCAGCTTCAGTAGCTCTGGCAGCCTCAGAAACGGCCTTAAAAATTAATGCTCTATCTGTATTTTCGTATTGCTTCTTTCTTGATCTTTCTCTATCGTCTCGATCAACATTGTAAGGAAACTTCCCGGCACCTCTAAATGACTGTACAACACCTGTATCTGTTAAAACCTCTTCTATCCTTTCTACAGGAACCTGGTAATGCTGCACTAAAGCAATAGAAAGTGACTTTATAAATTCTATATATCCTTCATATTTTGGCAATTTTTCAGCGCATATTGTGACAATATTAGCAGCAATAGCACTGGGAGGAAAATTACCGGAAGCTCCGATAATATCTTCACTTTGTAGTCCTGAGTCCGTAAAGATAGCTTGCATTGTAGGTACTGAAACACCAGTAACTGCATGTAGTTCCTCCTTAACTCTTCTTTGAAAAATATCTATATCTATCATAACCCTTTAACCCAAAGTTCCGTCTATTATAGCATATTTTTAGACGTGTAACAACAAAAAAGTTACCTGGTTATAGCAGCTCTCACTTTTACCAACTCATCACCACTAATAAAACTTACAAAATCATCTCCACTTGCGCAAAATAAGTCGGTTACAACCTCATTTTGCCATGCAATAGATACAAACTCACTAGTTACAGAGCTTTGCAACAAAACTCCCCTCCTGCCAAGCCCATAATGCTTACTATACTGCGCCTTTACAAGATTTAACAAAGTAAAGAAATTTTCATATTTAACTGTATCAGTACCTGGAACCTTTTCGGCTAAATCTATATCTTCTTCCTCTTCCTCATCACGTAAATTTCTAAATCTCTCAAATATTGCCTTTTTTCTACCTAATATAGCTTTCTGCCGCTCCATTTCCCTTGCTAGATGAGATTTTGCCTCTTTATAACCAGCTCTTAGAACCAAGCCAGCAATTGATCTAGCAGCTTTTTGTGTGCCAGAATCATGCTTTTTAGAAACACCAAGTTTTAACTCCTTTATTTGATTAATTAACCCGGCCTTCCATTGTCGTAATGTTTCCGGGTCAAGTTTTCCATCTAATATAACTGTGTGAGCCTCATCTAAAAATTTCTCGGATATTTCAATTGCATAACTAAGAACTTTATCCTCTGCATCTTCATATTCAGCAGTTGGATCAAAATAGCCTTTTTCCATGATTTCATTGGCTATAACTAAAGTATAGTGAGATATATCACCTTGGTTCTTACGCAGAGTTCCTTTAAATGCCGGAGGGGTGCTACCAGCATAAGGGTTAACATTAGTATTTAACGAAGTTTTGGCGATTCTTTTCGCCCTCTTTAACAACCCTATAACCCCTCTGTCATTAAAAACTCCTATTTTATATAGAGCGTGGTGAATTTTGATAATTTTTTCTGCGTTATACCCCCTTTTAACTGCATATAATAGGATGTTTCTTGAAATATTCGGTAATTTTGATTCCAATGTGGAACGCCTAACTACATCTTTTAACTTATCCATTCCTAGCTCATCCCTAGCCTTATATCTACTAGACCTTGACCTTAAGGTTGATGTGGGAGGGTGACGTGTGTTATGTACGGTTGCAGGCCGTCTATGCGTCATTTTTTTATCAGAACAACCTAGTCTAAGCTCCCTTACTGCTGCCAGGGCAGAACCAGGGGCCCTGGCAGGTGTAAATAATACTTTCGGCCTTAACGGGCTTTGGAATCCTCCCTCAGGAGAGGCAGTCAATGCAGCTTTTTTAGTAGTTCTTTTAGGGCTTTTGCGCTTTTTAACCTTAGGTTTATACAAAGCTTCTTCACCTGTATAGGTTTTCTCCTCACCATCAATCTCATAAAATTTTTTTATTTTTTTGCCAGATTTACCTATAACAATGTCATAATATTTATGAAACTGCCTTCCTTTGCTATCATAACAAATCTCAAAATGCCTTTTATGACTGTTATGTCTATGCTTTGGTTGCTCTGCCCCCCTGCTCATTATTTGCTACCCTATTTAAATTAATAAATATTTTTACATACTTCTGCTTGCACTTCTAGAGATCACCTCTTCTAACTCAGCACTGTTTAAGTAACTAAAGAAATCCTCTCCACCTGCTACACATAAGTCAGTTGTAACCTCCTTCTCCCATGCTGATGCACTGATAAACTCTGATGTTATCGCACTTGTTAATGAAGCACCTCTTCTGCCCAAAGCATGATGTTTAGCGTGTTGCGCTTTAATCTTCACTATTAAGCTAAAAAAGCTTTCTATTTTCTCATGCTCACTTCCAGGAACTTTTGACGCTATATCTATATCTTCTTCTTCCTCCTCGTCAAATATAGACTGATATTTATCAAATACTGATTTTTTAGCTGCTAATTGATCAGCCTTCTCTGCTAGCAATCTATCACGGTGCGATTGTGCTTCTTCCAACTGCTCCAAAAGGCTTTTCTTTTCGGCTTCTAGCTCTAGAGCTTGACTACTCGCATCTCTATATAATTTACGAACATGATCAACTTCATTTTCTTCTTCTTCGCATTCTGCTCTCGCCCGCTCTAAAGCTTCTTCTGAAGCAGAATCAATAGCTTTTTCTAATCTTGATAAATTTTCTTTAGCTTCAGCCAACCTTGCTGTTTGCTCAGCTAGTCTAAGCCTAAAAGCCTCTTTTTCTTCAGCCATCAGAGCTCTTTCTTTCTCAATTTCTTTTAGAACTGACTCATCAAGTTTAGCAGCGCGCTTTGAACTAGGACGTGACGCACTACCGCGTCTTCTAGCCAATAAAGCCTCTTCTTTTGCGTACTCAGACTGTCTTTTATATTTTGATGCATCTCTAGCAGCTCTTTCAGCAGCTCTTTGTTGATTTACTGCTTCAAGAGCAGCTGCATCTCTTTCAGCTTCTAATTCGCGTATTTGTGCGGCATATTGTTCCCTAGCTGTCTGTAACTTTCTTTGTTCTTTTGCTAACTCTTTTCTATGCCTTTTTGTTGCTTCTTGTACCGCTCTAGTTGCACTAGACTCCAGCTCAGTTTGCAAATCTCTAATACGCTTTTCTAGCGCTGAGATTTCTCTTAGCTTATCTGGTCTTTTAGCATATTCCTGAACGCGAGCTTCAAGCCTCTCTTTTTCTAACCTTAACCTATGATTATCACGCTCTGCTTCTTCCGCTCTTGCCGCTTGATCTCTACTAAAATCATCTCTTGAACTTTCAAGCCTCATTATTTCATCAGTAAGTGCCTGGCACTTACGGTTAATTAAAAGAATTTTCCTATCAGACTCTTCTCTTACGATTTCAACACGTCTGCCTGCTTCAATAGCCTGTGCTTCTAAAGCTGACATTGCATCTGTATGTTTTCTAATTTCTGTTCGAGAAATTGCTTCGGCTTCTCTTAGCTCTTCTATTCTTGCTTCAAGCTCCATTACCTTTTCTTTTCTTCTTCTTGCAGCAGAACCTAGTCGTGCAGCCTTAGCAGCTGGAGATAGACTAGCCGATAATGGGCTTTCTAGTGCTGCTCGCTGCACAGCCTCTTCTATATGCTCACTAATTCTTTGCACTGCACTTTCTGCATGATCCGCTCTTGTTTCGGCTTCTCTTATATTAGCTCTAAGCCCTTCTAACTCTTCTTGATGGCTAAGATTAAGTCTTTTAACTAGTGCATCATGCCTGTCTTTTAAACTAGCTATAACTTTAGCATGGCGTTGCTCTGCATTTCTTACTGCTTCTTCTGCACCCTTTCTTACTTCTGTTTGCATAGTTTCTGCATGTGTGGCTTTTAAACCTTCCACAGCTCGTTGATGCTCTTTCCTTAAATCTTCTAATGCTCTTCTGCTCTCTCTACCACTTGAACTTGATTGTGTACGAAGTTCTTGAATTTCTGCTTTATGCTTATTCTTAAGAGCAAGCATCTCAGCTTCATGCTTTTTACCTAAGTTTGCTGCAGTAGTTTCGGCAGCCTCTCTTGCAACTCGTTCTAATTCCGCTCTATGCTCACCTTGTAATCTTTCAATAGATAATTTATTTTGGTTACCTAAAGCTAAAAGACCCTGTTCATACTCCTCTCTAGAAGCTGCTGCTCTCTTTGTTAGCTCCGTTGCTTCTAATCTAAATCTTTCACTAGCTAATCTAGCTTCTTGTAACTCTGCATCTAATCTTTCTCTATCTTTTCCTACTAGTCTAGAATCTCTAGCTGCTTTTTCTAGAGCTAGCTCAGTTTCATGGAATCTCTTTGCAAGATCTGCATTTTCTTGGTCTTTTGCCAATCTCAATTCTTGTTCCCTTTTAGCTAACCTATCAGCCTGTTCTCTTTTTCTTGCTTCACTAGAAAGCCTGCCTTCAAGCTGCTCCAAAGCACGCGCTAAAGGTGAACGAACTCTAGAATCTCTTCTCTCTAATTTAGATCTAAAAGCCTCTGCGATATCCACTCTATTAGGGGTTAAAGCCTCTTGTAACATTGTTAAGCCTAAATCAGCATCTTCTAAAGCTCCTACTAGCGCTTTATTTCTACGTTTCCCTGCAGAATTAGAGGCCCTTAGTCTTGCCACTTCTCTACGCGTTGGTGAAGGTGTAGCTACTGGTTGAGTAAGCTCCTCCTCAAGTTCTCTTATACGCTCTAAATTAGCAATCTGCGCAGTTCTATTAGCTTCGGCTTCTTCTTCTAGCCTTACTTCCAACAATCTAATTTGCTTTTCTTTCTCAGCCATTTCTTGTGCAATTTCTTCTGCAACTTTACGTTTTGCTGCCTCTAATTCCGCAGCTTTCATACGAGTAAAGGCAGTTATAGTACCTTTTTTGTCTTCTGCTGCATCTGCTTTGATTTTAGCTATCTCAGCTTGTCTAGCCTCTAATTCTTGACGGTCACTTGCTTGAGCTAATCTTAATTCTGCTATTTCAGATTTAAGGGCAGCCATTCTTCGTTTAGCTTCTTTAGCTAAAGTTTCCATAGCTTTTTTTCTAGCTGCTTTTTCTTCTTCCGCTTGTGCCTGCATTTGTTTTAGGTAAACAGCCTGCATCGATTCTGCGCCTCTAGTATTGGCTTCAATTACTGCCTCTCTTTTAGCCCTTAAAGCCGGAGATAATACTGATCTAAGAGATGCAATAACTGGTGGATAAACCACTTCACCGTCACCTTCTGCAGAAAATAATGCGCCTATAGCTTCTCTCTTTGGGGTAGTAATAGGTGAATGATTAAGATTTCTTGCCGCCTCTGCTGCTTTTTCTAATGTTTTAGCTTCAAGCTCTGCTAACTCTCTTTGTAACTCTGCATTTCTTTCCTTTTGGCTCGTAAGCAATCTTTTTGCTTTTCTATATCTCAATGCTCTTCTACGTGCCAATTCTAGCTTTTTAAGATTCGCTCTTGCAATTTCAGCTTGTTCCTGGAATTTCCTTCTTGCCTCTTCGTCTCCTGCTTCATCTAATGCAGAATCAACGCCAAATGCAGAACCTAACGACAATGTGCTGCCAAATGAAGCTGTGCTTCCTGGCGTATCTACCAATGATCTTGGTGTACCACCTTGAGATCCAGGCGATGCTACTTTACCTGCCAATTGCGCCAACAAATCAAACCTTGCTAGTTTTACAGCTCTTCTAGACTCTCTAGCAGCTTTTCTTTTAGCACTATCGACTCTAGCTTGCTTTTCAGCTTCTACTCTAGCTAACTCTTCAGCCGCTTCTCTACGCATTTCTACTTCTAAAGCTTTACGTTGTGCCAACCCTTCTGCATGATCAAGATCTCTTTGTCGTAACGACTCTGCTAAATCTTCTTTTAATTTCCTGATTTCTTCCTGCTGAGCCAAAAGCTCTGCTTGCCTTTCTTTTTCTTTTCTTGCTAAATATTCTTCTTGCTCTTTCATGCGCGCAGCTGCAAGTTTTGCTGCTTCTATATCTCTTGCAAATTTTGTTCTTGATCTAAGCATAAAAGCTCCATGACCTGATGAAGTAGTAGGTACCGAGACACCATCATCAACAACTAAATCGTCCCCTCTCCCCTCTACAACTGTTGCATCTGGAGCAGCAAAGGCTCTTTTTACTGGTGTTAATTTTTTTCTGCGCTTTTTTCTTCTTTCAGCAGCTCGTACTGCTTCTAAACCATCATCACTTCCTGGCTCGCTATCTGTAGATCCAGAAGAAGTAGTTTGCATAGTCTGCCTCAACAATTCTTCCGACCTCTGTCTAGATAATCTTGCCTGCTCTTCTATTTCTGCTCTACTTTTTTGTCTTTCTAGCTCTTTTTGAGCTTCCCTTTCTTCTCGTGCTCTACGTATTTCTTCTTGCCTAGCTCTTAATGCAACCTCACTTTCAGGACTAAATTCCTCTATTCTACGTCCATATGATGATCTAGCTCTACTGGCTCTATTTCTAAGCTCTCTACGTGGACTTCTATATACTGATCTTTCATCTTCAACTTCATCCCGTCTAGTGCCTGTCCCTACAGGTCCAGTATCTCTCTTAGGAGAACCGCTAGCTTTATAATATTTTCCTTGTGATCGAAAAGCTGAAGTTGGTCTATGCCTTCCTAAATCTACATAACTACTTATACCATGTAGTGCTCGATGTAGTGCTGATTGAGGCCTACGCTTAGTACTGTCTTGTTGTCTACTAGAACTAACACCAGGAAGCAATCCTTCCTCTACACCATCAGCTGAACCAAAAGCGAACATGGTACTGGTACCTCTTCCTGGTAGATGTTTACTACCTAACTCTTTTAGAGAAAATACTTTAACTGCTTTAATTGGAGCAGAACCTAATCTGCGTGTATCCCCTTTATTACCATATTCTTTACTCATATCCGTATACCCTTTGTTTTTAAACAATTCAGAGCATTATAGCACATTTTAGGAACCAATGCAAATAATAACAGATGTACCAAATCTAGATAGTAGATCTATATTACATATTTGTTATCAATTCCGATACGCATACTTGACCCCAAAAGAAAGTAATTTATAGTTGAAGATGGAGGATGTTTGAAAAGTGGTTATCAATATTTCACAACTTATTAGATTAAAAATCATAGCAATATTACTTGTTGCTCTTTGCTCTTGTGGACATCGTTTTAAAGATGAAAAAAGGCAATTTTACCATTACAAACAAAAGCTTTATTTAAAAGCCCTAAAACAAGGATACGACCCTGATACTATTGAAAAGTCTTTTGCATTAATCAGTTACACCAAAAAACATGTTGCGAATGATAAAAAGCAATTCACTAGAAAACGTACCTTTACAGAATATTACAAAAATGCAGTAAATAACCTACGAATCCGTAAGGCAAATAGAAATTTTAAAGCCAATAAACTATTATTAGAGAAAATTCAGGAGGAATATAAAATGTCTCCTAATTACATAGTAGCTCTTTGGGGTATTGAGACTGATTTTGGAGATCGTATGGGTAATTTTTATACAGTAAATTCATTAGCAAATCTAGCATTTGATGGTAGAAGAAGAGAATTATTCGAAAATGAGTTCTTCTCATCATTAGATATCTTAGATCAAAACAAGATGAACCCTAAAAAGCTTAAAAGTTCTTGGGCAGGAGCTATTGGACAATGCCAGTTTATGCCATCAACTTACCTAAGTTATGCTGTAGATTATGATAATGATGGCCTTGAAAATATATGGAGTAGCAAAAAAGATGTGTTTGCATCTATGGCCAATTATTTAACTCGTATTGGCTGGAATTACAATATTCCATATGGTTATGAAATTAAGCCACAAAGTGACTTAATTGAGCTTGCAGCAGACAAGAAGAACAAAAAATACGAACTATCTAAACTGGTTGAAAAGTATCAAATTAAAAAATTAAAAAATGGTAATTTTAGTGATTATGAGCTAAAACAAGAAGTAGGAGTAATTAGTTACGACAACCGTCTTTTTATTACTTTTAGTAATTTTGACGTAATAAAAGAATGGAATCGCTCTAATTATTTTGCACTAACTGTAGGTATATTGGCTGAAAAAATAAAATGAAACTATTACAAATAATCGCTATATTTTTAGCATGCACTAGCATAGCTGAGGCCAGGTATAAGGGGCATTTTAAGGTAGGAAACCCTTATCAAATTGAAGATCAGTGGTATTACCCTAAAATTGAGCTTAATTACGAGAAAATTGGTGTAGCTTCTTGGTACGGACCTAATTTTAACCGCCG
>Ga0181585_10004676_pt1 | contig 11916 bp, 8 predicted proteins | sample 071ome_29_FD_132469 | JGI IMG/M metagenome (GOLD analysis project Ga0181585, IMG submission 132469) | Coastal salt marsh microbial communities from the Groves Creek Marsh, Skidaway Island, Georgia - 071407BT metaG (megahit assembly) | ecosystem: Environmental > Aquatic > Marine > Intertidal zone... | reverse complement strand
GGAATTTTAAATTAATCTGTTACATTTGTAAACTTCACAAAATTTTAAATTTTGATTAGTCTAGATAAATTAAAAAAAGGAGACAAAGCAATTGTTAAAGATTTAGTTACTGATGAAGTTCCACTAACTCTGCTAGAGATGGGATGTCTACCAGGAAATGAGATCTGTGTTTTGGGTCTTGCATCTAAAAGAGGTCCAATCTATCTTAAAATTGACGAATCTCATATGTCGATTGACTCTGTAACTGCCAGTAATGTAATTGTAGAATTAATTAAATAAAATGGTAAAAACAATTACAGTAGCTTTAATTGGAAATCCAAATACTGGTAAATCATCTGTTTTTAATACTCTAACAGGACTAAAACAAAAAGTAGGTAATTATCCGGGAGTCACAGTTGAAAAAAAAACAGGATTATTCGAAATTGATAGAACAACTAATGTTCAATTAATTGATTTACCCGGCACATACGGTCTAAATACACAGTCACTTGACCAAAGTATTGTATTCGAATTGCTTCTTAATAAAAACAATAAAGACTTCCCAGATGTTGTAGTTGTAGTCGGAGATATTGAAAATTTAAAAAGAAATTTATTATTGTTTAGCCAGATTAAGGATCTTGAAATCCCATCAATACTTGTTATTAACATGGCTGATCAATTAAAATCAAAAGGGATTGAGATTGATTTAGATAAGTTAGAGCAAGAGTTTGACACTAAGGTTGTATTGTTGAGTGCTAGAAAAAACTTTGGTTTTGATCAATTAAAATCTGAGATAAGAAACTATAGAAATCTATCAAATAAACCAGCTTTTGATATTAATGAAATTGACCCTGAATATTTCTCTAATCTACAGAAAACATTTCCTGGGGAATCTGTATATAAATTATGGTTACTTATTACACAAGATATAAACTATACAAAACTTGAAAGAAAAAGAATTCATGATCGAGGAAAATTTAAAACAAAGACAGAGTCACATCTAAAAAAACTTCAGCAGAGAGAAACAATTAAAAGGTATCAAATAATTAATAATTTACTTAAAGAGGCTTATGTAAAGGATATTAAAAAGGCTACTGGTTTAAGAGCCTCTGTAGACAAAATTTTATTGCATGGATTTTGGGGATATTTGGTTTTCTTCTCAATATTGCTTTTAATATTTCAAGTAATTTTTGACTGGAGTAATATTCCAATGGATTTCATAGATAATACATTTGTGTCTATAAGTCAGTCTGTAAAGCTTAATTTGCCAGATGGTGTATTCACCTCCTTATTAGCAGAAGGAGTAATTCCTGGTTTGGCAGGTATAATAATTTTTGTCCCCCAAATAGCATTGCTATTTTTCTTTATTTCAATTTTGGAAGAAACTGGATATATGAGTAGGGTTGTGTTTCTTATGGATAGGACATTAAGAAAGTTTGGCCTTGGTGGTAAAAGTCTTATTCCACTTGTATCTGGTGTTGCATGTGCTATTCCAGCAGTTATGGCTACAAGGAACATTGAAAACTGGAAAGATAGATTAATAACAATATTAGTAATTCCTTTTATGACTTGTTCAGCAAGACTCCCTGTTTATTTAATTCTCATCTCACTAGTAATACCAAATGATAAATTTTTTGGGATTAACTACCAGAGTTTAACTCTTATGGGACTATATATTCTAGGGTTTTTAATGGCAATTTTATCATCTTATATTTTAAAAAGTATAATTAAAAGAGACTCGAAAAGTTATTTGGTTTTAGAAATGCCAGAGTATAAACTTCCATTAGTTAAAAATATATTTTTAACTGTTTATACTAAAACCAATTCATTCATTGTTGAAGCAGGTAAAATAATTTTTGCAATCTCAATATTATTATGGATTATGGCATCAAATGGGCCTGGTAATAATTTTAAAAATGCTGATCAAATTGTAAAAGATAAATATGAAAGCATAGAAATATCTGATGAAGAACTTAATATTAATATTGAATCATTTAAACTAGAGCATTCATATATTGGATTAGTAGGAAAATCAATTGAACCAATAATTACTCCTCTAGGTTATGATTGGAAAATAGGGATTGCTTTAGTTACTTCATTTGCAGCAAGAGAAGTTTTTGTGGGAACACTCTCCACAATATATAGTGTTGGTAGTGAGGACCAAGAGACCATTAAAAATACCATGGCCAAAGAAAAAGACTCTTTTGGAAATAAGATATTTAATCTACCGACAGGGTTATCATTAATGATTTTCTATGCTTTTGCGATGCAATGTATGAGTACGCTAGCGATTGTAAAAAAAGAAACAAATAGCTGGAAATGGCCAATGGCACAGTTGTTTTTTATGACAACTTTAGCTTACTTTGCATCATTCTTTGTATATCAAATCCTAAGCTAAATGGAGAAGCTGCAATACATATTGGTTATCATTTTTGGAGCTTTTGCTGCATGGTTTTTATTTAAAAAATACTTTAAAAAACCTAAAGATACCGATCCTAGTTGTGGTAAAAACTGTGATTGTTAGCTGTTCATTATATCCTCAATCTCGTCAGCTTCTATTACAATATTACTCATAAGATTGATCGGCGTTCCTTTTGATTGAATCACTACATCATCCTCAAGTCTTACGCCAAAACCTTCATCGGGAATATATATTCCAGGTTCTACAGTAAAAACCATATTCTCTTGGAATGGATCTTCAAGAAGTCCATAATCATGAGTATCTAGTCCAAGGTGATGTGATGTACCATGCATAAAATATTTTTTGTAAGCAGGACTCTTATTAGTCTGATTTTTTATGTCATTTTTATCAATGAGTCCAACGTCAAGTAGCTCTTTTGTCATAATTTCTCCTACTTGTTCATGAAATAGTTTCCAATTGTTACCTACAGTTAACAATTTGGTAGCTTCATTCTTAACCCTTAAAACAGCATTGTATATTTCCTTTTGTCTTTTTGAAAATTTTCCTGATACAGGAACAGTCCTAGTCATATCACTAGAATAATTTCCATATTCTGCACCAACATCCATTAATATTAATTCCCCACTTCTACATTGCTTATTGTTTTTTATGTAGTGTAGTACATTATTGTCATTTCCACTGGCAATAATTGGAGAATATGCAAAGCCTTTAGAAGAGCTATTAATGAATTCATGTATAAACTCTGCTTCAATTTCATATTCCCAAACATCAGGTTTAATAAATTTTAAGACTCTGTTGAATCCTTTCCTTGTTATGTCGCATGCTTTTTTTATTTGACCAATTTCATCAGGGTGCTTTATAGATCTTTGCCTTTGAAGAATAGGATTGCTTTTTGCTACATTGTGAGCAGGGTAATTTTTTAATAGCCATGAAATAAATCTATCCTCTCTAGTTTCAACGGGAGAGTTTGCTCTATAATGCTCATTTTTATTTATATAAAAAGTGTCAACTTTAGTTGCAATTGAACTAAGGATATCTTTAAAGTCATCCGTAAAGTATATGCTATCAATACCAGATAATTCCCTCGCCTTTTTTTTACTTAATTTCTCACCTTCCCAAACTTTAGTATGATCATCTGATTTTCTTATAAAAAGGATCTCCCTTGTCTTATCATCTTTTGATGGAGGATATAATAATAAAATAGTCTCTTCTTGATCAATTCCTGTAAGATGAAAAATATCTCTATGTTGCTCAAAAGGTAGTTCGGAATCAGCACTTACTGGATATATATCATTAGAGTTGAAAACAGCCATAGAATTTCCCTTCATTTCATTCATGAAATTCCTTCTGTTCCTTTTATATATTGAATTACTCAGTGGAATATACCTCATTTTATTTTTAATAATTAACTCCTATTTAATATAATGTTTTTAAATTAAAGGTAAAATTAAATAATATGAAAAAGTTTTTGTCAATTTCACTAAGCTTAATTAGTTCTGTTTTTGTCTTATCTCAACCAAATCCAACGGATGCGAAAAGTATAATTAAGGCTTATAAGGATAAAGAGGCTTTAGTTCAATCATCTAGAGTTAAAAACATTGAATTTAAAAATATAGGGCCAACAATTATGAGCGGAAGAGTTGTTGCTTTGGAGGTTAACCCTCAAGATCCAACAAAATTTTATGTTGCTTATGCTTCAGGGGGAGTATGGTATACAGACAATAATGGAACATCATTTCGATCAATTTCTGATGACTGGCCAACTCAAAATATTGGAGAAATTGCAATGGATTGGGCAAATGGCACATTATGGGTTGGAACAGGAGAAAATAATTCTTCAAGATCGTCATATTCTGGTATAGGAATTTTAAAGACAAATGCTGATGGCTCAAACTGGAAAAATGTTGGTTTACATGATAGTCATCATATTGGAAAAATTTTAATTAATCCAGAAAATTCTGATCATGTAGTAATTGGAGTTACTGGTCATTTATATTCAAAAAATATTAATAGAGGTGTATATGTAACAAAAGACGGTGGCAAAAATTGGAATAATACATTACATATTAATGATGTAAGTGGAATTATTGATATGTCGGATACTCCAGGAAACTTTAATATAATGTATGCAACATCTTGGGAAAAAGATAGAAAGGCTTGGAACTTTGACGAAGATGGAAATAGTTCAGGTATATATAAAAGTATTGATGCAGGAGATAATTGGAGCTTAATATCTAATGATGAATCTGGTTTTCCAACAGGATCTGGAATAGGAAGGATTGGACTAGCAGTTTTTGATAAAAATATAGTCTACGCAGTCGTAGATAATCAGAACTTTAGAGAATCCACTAAAAAAGAAGAAGATAAAGGTTTAACTAAAGAATCTTTTCTAGGTATGACACCTGAAAATTTTAATAACATAAGCAATGATGATCTTAAAGCTTTTTTAAGATCAAATAGATTTCCATCTAAGTATAAACCTGAGGCAATTAAAAAAGATGTAAATGATGGAAAGCTTCAACCCGAAGACTTGTACAGATATTTGGTAAATGCAAATTCTGAGTTATTTGACACTCCAATAATTGGAGCAGAAGTTTATAGGAGTAATGATGGAGGAAAAAAATGGGTTAAGACTCATAATACATATTTAGATGGAGTTTATAATACCTATGGGTACTACTTTGGGAAAATTCATGTTGATCCAAGTAATAGTGAAAAAATATATACTTATGGGGTTCCAATTTTATCTTCTGATGATGGAGGAAAAAGCTTTTATAGAATAGGTAAGGAAAATGTCCATGCCGATCATCATGACCTTTGGATAAATCCAGAAAAGCCAGGCCATTTAATAAATGGTAATGATGGGGGAGTAAATATTACATATGATGATGGAGAGAATTGGATAAAAAATAATTCTACTGAAGTTGGACAATTTTATGCAATAAATGTAGACTACCAAAAGCCATATAATGTGTATGGTGGACTTCAAGACAATGGAGTCTGGATGGGTCCTCATAACTCAGTTGAGAATAAAAGATGGAATATGACAGGTCAATATCCATGGAAAGGTATTCTAGGTGGAGACGGAATGGAAATCCAAATAGATAATAGAAATCCAAATATTGTCTTTACAGGATCTCAGTTTGGTTTTTATGCTAGGTTAGATCTAGACTCTGGAAAAAGAAAGTCTATTAAACCTAGCCATGAACTAGGTCAGTCCCCTTTCAGGTTTAACTGGCAGACTCCTATTTTATTATCACCACATAATCAAGATGTATTATATCTTGGTTCAAATTTTCTACATAAATCAATTAATCAAGGAGATAATTGGGAGAATATATCTGAAGATTTAACCAAAGGTGGAAAAAAAGGAAATGTGCCATATGGGACAATCACTACAATTTCAGAATCTCCTGTAACAGAGGGGGTAATATATGTTGGAAGTGATGATGGTATTATTCATGTTACAAAAAATGGTGGAAAAACATGGAAGAATATCTCTGATAACTTACCACAAGATCTATGGGTAAGTAATGTTTATGCTTCAAATCATGATGAGAAAGTCATTTACACTTCTTTGGATGGTTATAGATGGGATAACTTCTCACCTTATCTTTTTAAAAGTAAAAATTATGGAAAAACATGGGAGTCCATAAGTTCAAATCTTCCAGATTCTCCTATAAATGTTGTGATAGAGGATAATCTAAATAAAAATATTTTATATGTTGGAAACGACCACGGAGTTTACATCTCATTAGACCAAGGAAAAACATGGGAGCCATTTAGTAAAGGTCTTACATCTGCAGCTGTACACGATTTAGTTATACAGACTGATGAAAAACATTTATTGGTTGGGACACATGGAAGATCAATTTATTTGGCAGATATCGAAAAAATCCAAGAATTATCAGAAAAAATACTTGAATCTTCACTATACATTTATCCATTGAGTAACTTTAAAAAGTCAAACTCCTGGGGTGTTCAAAGAAGTATTTGGAGCCAAGCTTATACTCCAAAGCTTGACATTACACTATTTTCATCTTTGTCAATTGAATATAATATTTCAATTAATGACTCTTATGGAAATAACGTATATAAAAGTGAAGGCATACTAGATAAGGGATTCAACTATATTAGTTATGATTTAATGGATAATAATGAATATTTAGATAAAGGTTTGTATAAGGTTTTAATTATTACAGATAAGGATAATTTAGAAAAGGAATTTCAAATTCAGTAGTTATTTAAACGCATATGCATTAATTTTGTTATAGAATTAATGTAGATGAAATTATTTAGTTCCTCGATTGGACGAAAATTATTGATGGCTCTTTCGGGCCTCTTCTTGGTTGTGTTTTTAACACAACATTTTCTAATTAATGTAACTTCTGTATTTAGTGAGGATATATTTAATAAACTTTCCCATTTTATGGGAACAAATCCTTTAGTACAGTTTGTACTTCAGCCAATATTGATATTTGGAGTTATTTTCCATTTTGTAATGGGATTTTATCTTGAAATATTAAATGCAAAGTCAAGAAAAAATAATTACTCAAAATTTTCTGGTGGTTCAAATTCTTCATGGATTTCAAGAAATATGATTTTTAGTGGCGGGGTCATCTTAGTCTTTCTAGTAATTCATTTCATTGATTTTTGGATACCTGAGATGAATTATAAATATGTTGAAGTTCTTCCGGAAGATCCTAATAGATATTTTGAAGAGTTAGTCCACAAATTTGAAAGTCCCATAAAAACTGCTATTTACTCCCTCTCTTTTATCTTTCTAGCATTACACCTATTACATGGTTTTAGTTCTTCTTTTAAAACAGTTGGAGTTGACTCAAAGTATTATAATTTAATTCAAAAAGGTACTTTTCTATTTTCAGTAATAATACCTGCAGGGTTCATATTTATAGCTATATTCCATAATCTTAAAGCATGAGTAAATTAAATTCTAAAATACCAAAAGGCCCTTTAGCAGGTAAATGGACAAATCACAAAGGAAAGATCAATCTTGTTAGTCCATCTAATAAAAGAAATATTGATGTTATTGTAGTTGGAACTGGACTTGCTGGTGCATCTGCATCTGCTACTCTAGCTGAACTTGGTTATAATGTTAAATCATTCTGTTTTCAAGATTCACCAAGACGTGCTCATTCAATTGCTGCTCAGGGAGGAATAAATGCTGCAAAAAATTATCAAGGTGATGGAGATTCTACATACAGACTTTTTTATGATACCATAAAAGGTGGAGATTACAGGTCAAGAGAAGCAAACGTATATAGACTTGCTGAAGTCTCAGGAAATATAATTGACCAATGTGTTGCGCAAGGTGTACCATTTGCTAGAGACTATGGCGGACTTTTAGACAATAGATCTTTTGGAGGCGTTCAAGTTTCAAGAACTTTTTATGCTAAAGGTCAAACAGGCCAACAGCTTCTTCTTGGTGCTTACTCTGCAATGAATAGACAAATTGCTCGTGGTAAAATTAAGATGTATAGCAGACATGAAATGATGGACATTGTTATTGTAAAAGGTAAAGCTCGAGGAATTATTGCTAGAAACCTAGTTAATGGTAAAATTGAGAGACACTCTGCACATGCTGTGGTTATTGCATCTGGGGGATATGGAAATATTTTCTTTCTCTCTACCAATGCTATGGGAAGTAATGTCTCTGCAGCTTGGAAAATTCATAAAAAAGGTGCTTTTTTTGCTAATCCTTGTTTCACTCAAATACATCCAACATGTATTCCTGTTTCAGGTGACTATCAGTCAAAGTTGACTCTAATGTCTGAATCACTTAGAAATGATGGGAGAATATGGGTGCCAAAAGAAAAAGCTGATGCAAAATTAATTAGAGAGGGAAAATTATCACCTACTGATCTACCAGAAAATAAAAGAGATTATTACTTAGAGAGAAGATACCCTGCTTTTGGTAATCTTGTTCCAAGAGATATTGCTTCAAGAGCTGCTAAAGAAAGGTGTGATAATGGTTACGGAGTTAATAAGACTGGTGAAGCAGTATACTTAGATTTCTCCCATGCTATTATAAGATATGGTGAAGAGAAAGCTAAAGTCAATGGACTTGATTCATCTGATTCAAATTTAGTATCTAAACTTGGTAAGGAAATTGTCAAACAAAAATATGGTAATTTATTTCAGATGTATGAGAAAATAGTTGATGAAAACCCATATGAATTACCTATGAAAATATATCCAGCAGTTCACTATACTATGGGAGGTGTGTGGGTTGATTATAATTTGATGACATCCATTCCAGGATGTTTTGCAATTGGTGAGGCTAACTTTTCTGACCATGGTGCTAATAGGCTTGGGGCTTCTGCATTAATGCAGGGCTTAGCTGATGGTTATTTTGTGCTCCCATATACTATTGGAGATTATTTGTCAAACGAAATTAGTACGGGTGAAATCTCTACGAATCTACCTGAATTTGAAAAAAGTGAAAAAGAAATTATAGATAAGCTTAATAAACTTATATCTAATAAAGGAAAAAATTCTGTTGATTTTTACCACAAAAAATTAGGCAAAATAATGTGGAACAAATGTGGTATGTCAAGAAATGAAAAAGATCTAAAAAATGCAATTACTGAGATTAAAGAATTGAGAGAGGATTTTCATAAAAATGTAAAAATACCTGGCGGATTAAATGAATTTAATGAGCAATTGGCTAAAGCTACTAGAGTATCTGACTTTCTTGAGTTAGGAGAATTATTTGCAATTGACGCTCTAGAGAGGAATGAGTCATGTGGTGGACATTTTAGAGAAGAATTTCAAACAGATGATGGAGAAGCAATAAGAGATGATGATAAATATAAATTTGTATCTGCATGGGAGTTCAATAATGACCCCTCAAAACCAATCCTTCACAAAGAAGATTTGGAATATGAAGATATAGAGATTAAAACAAGGTCCTATAAGTAATTAATAGAAAAGTATTATTATGAAGTTATATCTTAAAATATGGAGACAAGCTAATTCAAATTCACCTGGATCTTTCCAAAATTATGAAATTGATGAGATAACTCCTGATATGTCTTTTCTAGAGATGATGGATGTTCTCAATGAAAGATTAATTATTGAAGGAGTCGACCCAATTGCATTTGATCATGATTGTAGAGAAGGGATTTGTGGAAGTTGCTCCTTATTTATAAATGGGAGGGCACACGGTCCAGATAAAGGAATCACTACATGTCAATTACACATGAGAAAGTTTAAAGATGGTGATTCAATAGTGATTGAGCCATTTAGAGCTAGCTCATTTCCTGTTATAAAAGATCTCGTTGTTGACAGAACTTCTTTTGATAAAATTCAACATGCAGGAGGATATATAAGCATTAACACTTCTGGGAACACTCAGGATGCAAATACAATTCCTATAAGAAAAGAAGATGCTGATAATGCGTTTGATGCAGCTACATGTATTGGTTGCGGGGCCTGTGTTGCTACATGTAAAAATGCATCTGCTATGCTTTTTGTGTCTGCAAAAGTATCTCAGTTTTCTTATCTGCCACAGGGTCAAGTTGAAGCAAAAGAAAGAGTTCTTAACATGGTAAAACAAATGGATCAAGAAGGGTTTGGAAATTGTACAAATACTGGTGCATGTGAGGTTGAGTGTCCAAAAGGCATCTCGATTAAAAATATCGCAAGGATGAATAAAGAATTCTTAAAAGCTAAACTTTAGTTTATGGAGTCCCTAAAAGATTTCATTCTATTTAAATCAAAGATCTCATTAAAATCCCAATTTGCTCTAACTTCAAGCTCATTTGTATAGTAAAAAACCGGCTCAGGTTGTCTCTTTTTAAGAAAATCCCCGGTATCCCAAACACCATTATTATTCAGATCTTCAATCAATCTAAATGTATATTTACCCGGCACAATATAATCAAAAGAGTAAGTAGAATTAGATTCTATATTTTTAAATTCTCTGATGACATCCATATCAGAGTCAATTAGTTGAAGAATATATTTTGAGTTATTACTCAGGATGACATCAAGAAAAATATTTCCGTAGTCTTCTAAAGTTTGACTTACAACATTATACTGTATAGAATCATTGTTGCTACCTCTAATATCCTTGATTGCCTTTGGCATAATTACAATGCTATACTTATCTGATGGAGAAACATCAAAACTAAGATCAATCTCATCTAACCGTTTGTTAATACTTGTTGAAAAAGGAATTTTTAATGAGTCAATGTCTCTAACTGTTATTAAAGAATCTTCAATTTTTGCTAAAGGTATATTTGAAGAAATTTTAAAAGACTCATTGAAGTGAATTATATTAACCGTTTTTGCTTTAAAGCTTAGTGAGTCAATTAAACTATCTTTTTTTCTGTCAAACTTAACAGTTGTAAGTTTAGTTGTATCTGATTGAATTAAACTAAAGTTCAGTGAGTCAAAACTATTTTTTGAAAGCCAAAGATTTAAAGTGTCAGTTTCTTTATCTTTTATAAATGCATAATTTACTGAGTCAGGAATATTAGACTCAATTTTAATTTTCTTTGTATCTAATTTCCCATAGAATCCGAATCCAATTTTTTCACTATTAATAAAATGAGGTTTGTCCCATACTATATTTACTTCTTCTTTAAAAAGTTTAAGATTGATAATTGAATCTCTTGGTAAAGTAATTAATGAATCGATAAATCCAATTTTATCATTTAAGGGATTAAAAAGATAATCACTGTTATTGTCCTTCAATGCAATTAGCAAATATTGCCCTTCTTTTAAATTTTGAAATTTATAATTTGTTGAGTCAAGAGTATTTGAAATGTATGTAGGTTTATCTTGAAAAATTACTGAATCTTTATATAATGAATCTACCCTATATAGTTGAAGTGATATAAAGTCATCAGAATCTTTACTGAATGCATCTTTGGTATTCCCTCTAATGTATAGAGAGTCAATTGTTTCACCTGTAGAAAATGTGTAGCTAAAAAATGTTAGAGGATTATTTTCATTATTATCCTTAATACTGTTTCCGAAGTTTACAGTATATGTTGTTTCTGGACTTAGACTATCTAAGAATTTTAAAAAAACCTTTTTTGTAACTCCTGTTAGTGGTTTTATTTCATATGATGATTTTTCTAATGGTGGAGAAATTATTAACTGATCTTGAACTTTATCTAACTTAATCCACTCATCAAATGTTAATCTAATTTCTTCAGAATCAAAATTTATAGAATTTAATTTTGGACTAGCATTTACTAAGACAGGAGGAATACTATCTTGTGGGCCCCCACTTGGAGAACCTCTTTTGGCACATCCAATTACAACAATAAGCGAGAGAAAAACATATATTAAATTCTGCATATAATTAATTCAAATACAAATTAAAGTATTTAAAATAGTAAAAAGAACTATTTTTGCAATATACTCATGGATAAAGACTCTCTAAAAAAGATTATTTCACATTCTAAAGAATACGGTTTCATATTTCCTTCAAGTGAGATTTACGAGGGATTAAATGCAATTTATGATTATGCTCATAATGG
>Ga0181585_10004674_pt1 | contig 11917 bp, 11 predicted proteins | sample 071ome_29_FD_132469 | JGI IMG/M metagenome (GOLD analysis project Ga0181585, IMG submission 132469) | Coastal salt marsh microbial communities from the Groves Creek Marsh, Skidaway Island, Georgia - 071407BT metaG (megahit assembly) | ecosystem: Environmental > Aquatic > Marine > Intertidal... | reverse complement strand
TGAAATTTTAATATTAATTATTTGGGATCTTTACGGATAAATTTATGCTCCGGATTAATGGCGCCTTCAAAGTATATGTCCGGATATTTCAAGGGCCTCTGCGGGATGGAGAATCGCTCTGTATTCGCCTAGCCGGGGTCTAAACAGGCACGGGGGAGGGTTGTCATAGCTTGACAGAGTTACAGTATCTGCCCAGATACAACAAAGGGGTTTTCTGGCGTCTCTATCTTCAGCTCTAGGGGCTTCTCCATCGTCAGTGCGATCCCCAAGCAAGCCATCAACTCGCGATCGCAGCTCAGCATAATCTGAGCGGTCAAGCTTGAATCCGTCAAAGGCAATTTATATGGTGTTCAGATTGTTCCAGGCGGGCTGTAATTTCAGTTCAATAAATTTAGATCTAAGCGCAGGGCTTCAAAACTCTCATTAATCAAAAAATAATACTAAAAATGTTGGGTTATAAAAGCTTGTGTTCGCTTGGTAATTTAACAAGCATAGCCTGACACGCTGAACTCAGCAGGGTTACGTATATATTTTAGTTGCACAAGCAGTGACACAATAAATTTGATTGTTTTTTCTATATTTTATGGATTAAGATGATAAGTTAATGTAAGCATAATTATAAGAAAAAACTATAGTAAACAAGTATGTTGAGGGTTACTCTATTTACAACTTGCATCCTGCTAAGCAGCTTAGCAAAAGCTTCGAATATATATTTTGCAGGTGTTGGCTTTGTCTCTACTACTGTCTCTGCTCAAAATTCGCTACTGTTCTCCACTAAGTTTGAAGAGAGAAATTCACTCACAGAACCATTCTTCTCTAGACTATATTCCGAGATTGAAGGATTTACTCTCGGAAACGGAGACATAGTATCAACTGGCCTTGCAAGCCTGAAGACAAATAATGACGTAACGCTTGCTCTAACATTTGAGAGTGAGGAACTCGTTATTAATAAAATTGCAGATAATGAGTACACATTAAAGTACACATTAGACGCACCCATATTGATTTACGACGTATCGAAACAATCTGTTTTATCATCTCAACCTATCAGGCTTGCAATAACTGATATTTCTGATCACTACCCATCGGATGATGAGCTTATTGATTTTACGAGCTCGGTTTTTTTGGGTTTAGATCGAAACATTGAGAACTCACTACTCTTAAACGAATTTTTTCGGATTCTAGAGGATATCGAGATAAAAAATTCTTACGCATTCTCAATCCAAGTTACAGATGTGTCTTTTTCTGACAATGCATCAAATTATCTCTCCAAGCATAGCATCGACCCTGATTATTATTCACAAAAATTAGCGTCTACTTTTTCTTCAATTTTGAGTACAGAGCTAGGTGTGCCTGTATTGCCATTTATCAAGGGAGACACTATCGGAAGAAAAGTCGCACTTCGATTCAGAGAAACGGGGGTCATGTCATTAGAAATACCAGAGCCAACCTTCTCTATTGAACTTCTTCACAGAGGTTTTGCTACTAAGCTTCTAGAGGAAAGTAAATCAGCACAAAGATATACCTTCGGCACTGGTTTGAACGTCAAAGTTCAAAATAATATTTTCCAAGAGATACTATTCGATAGGTCTTTCCAGCTAGGTATCCCCAAAAATTTTACAAAGCAAATGCAGATTCAAGAGAGCTACTGGCATAGTGAAAGTATCGCGGCCCTCATTGCCGGGGTAATCAATCAGTTTAATGAATATGATAGATCCTGGGTGAAAGAACACATTTCCGGCAAGTACAATGATAAAGACGTCAAATCAGAGTTCGAACTTATTCGAAATGGCGTCTTGGCTAATTTGAGGTAGAGGGAGTGAAAATCATGTTTATTCGAATCTTAATGAACTGCATTTTAATATTTTTGCCGGTCTTTGCTATTGGTCAAGATGTAAATGTATCAGGATCATCCTCAGCACTTTTGGATGGAAAGTGTAGGAAAGATAACACAGTGCGAGGTAGAAAGGATGAGGCAACACTAGCTAACACAGTTGAACAAGCAAAAATCAATGCTCTAAGATCATATTCAGCCTCTTCTAGCATTGCCGTGGCTAACTCTTTCGCGGAAAAAGAACAGGAAATACTCGCTGATATTGACAGCTATCTTTTGAACTTTGGTGTATTGATAGATTGCAAAGAGAAAACACAGAATTTACGAGTTGCAATTAGCGGAGTGTTAAATAAGTCTGCCTGGGACAGAAAGCTTGCTCTCGATAGCATAAAGGCAACTGAGAGATCCCGAATGACAGCAATGTTTGTAGCTAGAAAGCTGAGTAACCTGACGCAATTTGATGAAAAAAGATCTACATTAAGCGAAGAAGAGAATTTCAGTAATTCTATTCAAGGCGCAACAGTGAATGATGACGGCTCAATGGAAGCTTACGGTGAATCTACCAACACCTCAGTTGTAACTACAGGAGGTCGTACCGAGCAGCGAGCTGATGAACGTGAGTACATGATTTTTGGTAACGACGATATTAATGCGGCAATTAATCAAGGAATCACTGAGCAAGGATATAGAGTCGCACCAATCGCCCAAATACGAGGAATGCCAATAGAAAACTTTCGTGATGATTTTGCAACAGGAGATGTAATTTCACCAGAAACACTTAATCAGGCGTTTGATGTTTTATCCGGTCTGCCAGTTGACGTTCTATTTATGGTCGCCACTTTGGACGTTGGCGCAGCATCAAAAAATGCTAACGATAACTCTATTGTAGTGGTGAGTATTAACGCTCAAGTCTACAAGTTTGATGGCCTGTTCTTTGAGGTTGTTGCCTCTGTTGGGCCAAGCCAGGAAAGAGGAGAGGGAGCTGACACTGTTGAGGCTGAACGTGATGCTCTAATTAGTTCTTCAAAGTCAGTTGTTGAGCAGCTAACAGCACAGTTGCGCGAAAAACAAATTTTTTAAAAGATAATATGGGATATTTAAGCTTGGTATCGTAGCGTGAAAATAGGGCTGCTATTACTCAGTTTAAATAGAGTAAATTTTTATTGATTATTTTTTTAGTAAGTTCGTTTAATTACCTGGAGTTAAAAATGAAAATATATAAGTTAATGTTTGTTTCTCTTTTATTCTGTTCAAGCGTCGCCTATGCACAGTTTGGCGCTCTCAAAAAAATTGGCGGTTTGGGTGATGGTGATTCAGAAGCTGAAGATTCAGCATCTGGCAGTAGTGTTTCTGCTGAAGAAAGCCAGGAGGCTCTGGTTCTAACGTTCAAAGAAACTATGACTTTGGTAATTACTGCTCAATCTAGATTACAGGAAGCTGTAGGTAATAGTGAGGATGCACAAGCTCTTCAGCTCGTAATAGATGACCTCAATGGCGATTGTGCCAAGGAATGTTTGGAGAGAACTGTAGAGGTCTCAGCAAGTGCAAGTGCAGCAATAAATGAAAAATTAGCTGCTCAGGAGGCCCTTGAGGCAGAGAAGGCTGAGATCTACATGACAGCGATACCCCCGTACATTCAAGGAACGTTAAAAGCGAAGGATCTTGCAACAACAGCCGCCGATTGGAGTAAGCAATCTCTTACAGAAATCAAAGATGCTGGGATTATGGGAGCTGGAAAATTAAAAGCAAAACTTGAAACAGGTACATTTGTTGCCTCACAAATGCCGTCACTTCTCTCTAGCTGGACCGAGTCTACCCAAATGGTAGTGACATTTGCAAAATCTAACGACATGAATTTAGATTCTGTTGAAGGCTTAAATGATTTCGATTTCCAATAAAGAGAACTGCAGCCAATGATTGCTAGATTTATACCATTTGTTTGGTTGACGATAGTTGTTGGCTTTCTGTTTTCTAATGTCGCAATCGCTCAACTAAAGTATGAGACTGTCACAGTCAAAATGTCGGGTGAAACGAGCGAAGATGCAATATCAAGGGCAATCATTGAGGGGGTTGGGCGCGTAAATGGTAAAACGATTTCTGCGTATCAAGAAGCATCGACTGCACTTTTAAGTGAGGCCGGAAAGACTTCTACTAGCGAGGCTTTTGCATCTAATGTTGCTCAAGCTACCTATGGTTTAGTCAATAAATATGAAGTCTTATCCACAGTACAAGAAAGTGAAGCGTCTTGGATAGCAGAGGTGAGCGTCGAAGTGGCTAAACTTGTTAGAGACGATGGTAGGTTGAAGATATCCTTGATCAATATCTCAAACAGCGCATTTGAGAGGGAATCAAAAAACTTATTGTCAAGCCTCTCAGATTCCTTGGTGAGCTCAAGAAAATTTGATGTCATTTCCATAAACGAGTCCGAGGAAGCAAAATCCCTTTTAAGTCGTACTGTTAACAACCCACTAGTTCCTAATGCTGAGAGGGTTCTTGCTTTTCATGGTTTGGGTGTCGACATGTATGTTGAGATTGATCTGCGAAACTTGGACTATACTTATCAGGAAATAATCCTTCCAAACTTCAACCCTATGAGACTGCCTATTGGTTCGGTAAGTGTTGACTTCAGAGTGGTGGATCTTTTTAGTTCGAAAATAAAATTTTCTGATTTTATGGTGGTTAATCTTGATTCCTCTAGTTTTAATGGTTACCGCATGAGTCAGCTGGAGAATCAAATAGAGTCTGTTATAGCCAAGATTGTAGGGCACAAAATGTCAGAAAAGATATTAGACGCTATTTATCCAATGCTCATCATAGATGTTGATGAATTTGGATTAGCATCAATTAATTATGGGTCAGATTTTATAAGTCCCGGAGATAAATTCGATATCTATGAAAGGGGGGCAGTTGTTCGTGATCCGTATACCAAAGAGTCAATAGGTTGGAGCGAAAGGAAAGTTGGCGCCCTAACGATTGAAAGATCCACCCCTAAACTTTCTTTCGGTACTATATCAGAAGGTTCATCACAAATTTCAGAAGGTCTCATTGATAAGAGATACGTTATTGTGAGGGTAAAACAAACAGATATTCCTAGTGGTGTTAGAGAAAGAAAAATTCGCAGGTCAAAAGATATTTCAGACAGATTCTAGGAGAAATTCAATGATGAATAAGAAAATATTACCACTTTTAATAGCATCAATAGCAGGTTGCACAGAGGCAGAACAGTCTGCATCTCAGACACCTGCATCTCAGGCAATAGAGGCTTCTACTCTTGAGGCTGAGGATAGTTCTGTTAGGGAGTTAGAATTTCTTTCTACTACTGGAGACATTTCTGATTCATATTATGTAGAGGCCGAAATAGATACAGTTGAAATCGTACCTTCTCAGTATGATGCCAACAACCAAAAGTTAGCTCCGCCATCAGTTTGTGGTCAAAACGGAATAAACCTTGATTTAGAAATGGAAAAGTTTGAAATAGAAAATGCGAATTGGAGACTCAAGTCTGACCCAAAACTCAGGATTGTCCAAAATGGTATCGGATCTTTCGCCGGCCTAGAATCTGGCTCTGATATTTTTACGTTAAAAAATGAAGCTGTAAATAAGGCTATCCTTAACGCAAAAGCAAACATAATAAAAACAATTAACACAACAATTACAGCTGAACAGATCGCTTTTACACCGATTTACGGAATGAGTATTGATGAAAAGATTGATAGGCAAGCCCAAGATTTAAGAAATCGATTCAATACCTTATTAGCTGAAACTCAGATACTAGGTGAGGAGTATACCCAACTTACAAACGCCGTTATGACTTCTTCCAACGATGAAAACTTGATGGGATTAACTACCGAGGATCGAGCAGCCTCATTCTTTGATGCAGTAATAAAAAAATTAGATGAATCTTATGACCCCGAAACCGCTACTGAAGAGAAAAAACAAAAAATCGAATCTCTCAAGCGTTCATTAAATGACAAAAGAATTGAATTTTTTAATAGCTCTAATCAGTTAGTAGACCTACAAAAAGACCTTGACCTAGCTAAGGAAAGAGCCAAGTCACAGACAACCGTTGAGACTCTCTCTCAGATGCCACTTTACGGTGCTTCCATGGTTAAACATATAGAGTGCTATGACGCTGAAGAGAGGAGTATGTATGTCATGGTTAAGATGATCTGGACTCCCAAGCTTCACGAAGAAGCTAGAGCTGTTCTCCTAAATGAGGAGATTGAGCTAGAAAAAGGCGATGAAAGTTTTGAAGACCATATTTACGGATTAGACCTTACGCAGTTACTAGGTTCCTATCGATACATTGATGACCAAGGTACACCTTGGTTCTACTCTATTCGCTCAGCTGATGCCACTAAAGGGAATTCAGGTGCTATCCAAGACTTCACTAACACTCTTGCAAGTGGCCAGGTTGCGTTAGCATTACAGGCAGAGGTTTACACACACGCTATAGCAAACGCATCTGTATCTTCAGCTGAACAATCAAGATCTAGTGTAACTGCAGAGCAGTTCCAGCAGGAACAAACACAAATAGTAAAGGATCTAAAGTTAAACATAAACATAGCAAGGTCAAGTGTTGTGACTTCACCAATTACCAATGCGCCTTCACGTGTTTCAATAGCGGCCGTTAACCTTAAGGCGGCGCACGATGCCCCACAGGTCATGGCCGACCTATATGCGACCTTGAAGGAAGTCAATTCTGAGATGTCATATAGACAGGGTTTGATTCAGGGCATGAGGGATGAAGCAGAGACTACACGCAATGATCCAACTGCCTTAGCTGAGGGTTATGCCGAAGGAAGAGAAAGTGTCGATCAGGTAGTGGAGCAAAGAACATCAACGCAGGCTCAGGCAAACACACTGCTTGAGGAACCATCCACAGATGTACCCGCTCAAAGTGAAAATTCCTCATCTTTTAGTAGTCAGGCTGTGAAAGATGATTTCTAGGTATTTTTTTTTTGATATTTTGTTCGTGGATAGCATCCTGCTCAGATGAAATTTTGAATTCGAATCCAGCTCAAGGGTTGAAAGCAGAGAGAGCGGCCTTCAACCCAGATTTGGATCTAATAGAAGATAGCATTAAGGCCAATCTAGCAGAAACCACAACAGCTGATACGGAAAATGTTATTTTGGCTGACAATGCTTATGTGGTCTTCAAGGTTGTTGCTTTGGATGATCTGGGGCGTGGTAATCTCGAATCTCAAATAACCTTTCATCGAACAATGCTGTTGGGTAGAGCTTTTCTCAAAATACAGTCTACCGTCTGTGAAATTTCAGATCGAAACATTTTTATAAACGACTTCAGAATTCAACCTTATTTAGGTGAGTTTTGGGATTTGGAGTCAAAGGTTTTATGGGTAGCGTTGGAAAAAACTACTGTAGACGATGCAATGAGAGATCAATGCAAAAATTGAAAAATTATTTGGCTTTGATTTTTCTATTGCCACTTCATGTTTCTTCACAAGATGTGGCTATTGTGAAAAAAACTGTAAATCTTCTTGAAAGCTCAAATAATAGCGCAGCAACTGTTTTGTCATTATCGAATGACACTGAGGTCGAGGTCATGGGCAGAAAAGGTCTGTGGACTAATGTAAAATTCGGCGACACTACAGGATGGGTGAAAGTAACTTCACTTAAATTTACTCAGACTAAGCAAACCGCTACATCCCTTGGCGACCTTACAACTGGAAGGAGTGGGGCAGGAAACGGTGTTGCAGTAACTGGGGTAAGAGGGCTTGATGCAGAAGAGATATCTTTGGCTGAACCATCACTATCAGAGTTGGAAAAATTTCTTGCAATTAGAGGATCAACTGAGCTTTTTAACAGTTTCCAAAGTAACGACAGGCCCAGTCTTCCAGCTTTAGCTTTTATCCCACAAAAAACCTACATCGATGAAGCTCCAGCAAGTGATGAGAGTTCCGAATCTGTTCAAGATAGCCCATCTCGGCGACTTAGAAACTCAAGGAAAAGATCTGATGATTTCTAGGCTGCTATGTTTTCTTATGTTTTCTGTTTCATCTGTAGCTTGTTTTGCGCAAAAAAGTGAGCAGGATATAGGCAAGGATATTGTCGCTTTATATCTAGGTGCAGCTGGCTTACATGATGATATCGAACTTCAAACATATGTTCAGTCGTTAGGCATGTACTTAACTGAGGTGGCAGGTGCTTCCGACGAGTATGATTGGAAATTTGCTGTGATGGACGATGGCGGTATAAATGCTTTTGCTGCACCAGGAGGTTACGTACTCATTACCAAAGGACTCTTTGATCTGCTAAGTACAGAGGACGCGTTAGCTTTTGTTCTTGCTCACGAAATTAATCATGTCTTGAAAAAGCATCACCTGAAAGTTATCCAGGATCAAGAAAGAATGGCCCTTGTGGTCTCAAAAATGCAAGAAAGTTTGAATGTCAATACTGAGCTTTTATCAAATATGAACTCACTCTTTAAAGATATGACACTAAAAGGCTTGGATAAAAATGCTGAGTTTGAATCTGATGTTGCAGGGATGGAGCTTTCTGTAAAAGCAGGCTACTCAAGTTCTGCTGGGTTTGATGTCCTCTTCGATTTCTTAGAGGAACAAGAAACATCAAATGATGAACTTTTTTTTAAAACTCACCCAACACCCAGCGACAGAATTGATGTCTTAACCTTGCATATGACAATCGATTACGAATCTAGAGACGCATACTCTTTTAATTCCAGCCGGATAAACGATTATAAGTGAAATCGAGAATTTCAAAGTTTTTAATAAAGAACATGAGATCGTTCTACGTTCTTTTGTTCTTGTCATTTACCGGATACACTTTTACGTCATTTTTTTTTAATTATGACCTGTTAGATCTCGAGGGGCTACAATATGATGCTGATGCGCTTGATTTTGCTCTCAACTGGAGGCTTGCGGGACCAATATCATCACCAAATATAGCAATAATAGAGATCGATGAACGATCACTTGATGCGCTTGCAGAAGAGTTCGGGCGTTGGCCATGGCCAAGATCTATTTTCGCTGATTTTATTTTTGGGTTAGAGGAAGCAAGCCCATTATCAGTTTTCATTAATATTCTCTTTACAGATCCTGATATAAATGATCCCGACTCGGATGATGCATTAGATTACGCAATCTCTGAGTTCGATAACATTGTACTGCCTGCCTCGAGGCTTGATCCTCAAAATGATTCGTTGAGTGAGGTTTTATTAAGCCAACTTCCATTCGTTTTTTCGTATGAAACTGATATGCCAGTTGCAGTGCTGCTCACTTTCTTTCCTTCGGCCCTAACTAAGCTAGGACTAAATAACCTAATCTTAGATGACGATGGATTTGTCAGGAGAGCTCAGCTTCTTTATAGAGAGGAAATGGCTCAATATAAAACTATCACATCTCTTCAAGTTAATCTTGCAACAGGAAACACGGAACCGAGCATAGACCGTTTAATTAATTGGTCAACAGACGAAGGATATACTCGGCACTCATTCTCGGATGTCTATTCTGCATTGCTGAAGGGTGACGGGGACTATATATCTAAGTTTTCAAACAAAAACGTAATAATCGGGCTAACTGCGCCAGGATTGGCAATACAACGACCAACTCCCCTCACGGCATATACTAATGATAACTATATAATAGCTTCACAGTTAGATTCTCTATTAAATAATAAGGGATTGAAAACGATTCCACCCGTCATCATTATGCTGATTTCTATCACGTTTTTTGGATTTTTTGCGTTTGCGGGCTTCAATAATTGGGACGAAGATCTTGTTGATTACTCTTTCTATGGCTTTGAGATTTTAAGTGTTGTCGTTTCAATAGTAAGTATTAGTTACACCAATTATTTTATAGATCTAACTTATCCTATTACATCAGCTGGCCTATTTTTTATTCTAACTTACGCTTACCGTTACCCTATTAATGAAAGGCTATCAGGTAAGAATAGTTGGCTACTTCATGAAGAACTGAACCAACATTTTTATTATTCAACATTTATTTTAAAAAATGAAAATTATTTAGATGACATTAGAGGTCTAAAAAGAAATGGCACCCTCAAAGATATCTATGTGCTTGGTGATTTCGTGAGTTCAGATTTGGTCTTTGGAGATGTTTTTGAAGGCGTGAAGCTTCTTGTTTGTTTTCATGACGTCCCAATTGCCGCTTTCTTAAATGTCGATAATTTTATGAGCCATAAGCTTGATGTGCTTACTGGGAGAAACGCAAAAAAGACTCTCGCCTCAAACATGCTTGATTGTTACCAAACTTACATTAAGTCAACATATGCTAATTAAGGTAATTATCATTTGAGTAGTCATGGCTTTATCTTTATTAGCTAAGCATCTACTAGTAGGTTCTGTGGCATCTAGCCGCTCTCTGAGTCGATTTAGAAATAACCCTAGCATCGCTCAAATAAAACTACTAGAAAAACTACTAAATAATCTGCGGCGTCCTGACAATATTTGACAGCTTATGAAGCAGCAATAAAGGTAAAAATATATATATTACAATTAGATATGAATTATTGTGGATGGCTATGGTTGGCGCTGAAAATAAAGGCTGGTACCGGAGGCCGGACTTGAACCGGCACGCGTTTTACCGCATCGGATTTTGAATCCGACGTGTCTACCAATTTCACCACTCCGGCACGGATAGAGATAGGCTGGCAGGCGCGCATTATAGCAATGTGAATCGCCTTGTGCCTATGATTACGCCATTATTTCGTCTAACCTAGCGCCTTTTTTTCAGGCCACCAACAATATTCCCATGCAGCTAAGTGATTTCCATTTTGACCTGCCCGAAGAGCTGATTGCCCTGTATCCGCCAAGCCGACGCACGGACAGCAGGTTGCTGTGCCTGGACAAAAACTCCGGTGCGGTCGTTCACCGGCTATTCCCGGACCTGCTTGACCTGGTTCAAGCCGGCGACCTGATGGTGTTCAACAATACCCGTGTCATTCCCGCACGCCTGTTTGGCCGCAAGGAGTCCGGAGGGCAGGTGGAAGTACTGCTGGAAAGGGTGACCGCTGAGTTCCAGGCCATTGCCCAGGTGCGGGCCAGCAAATCACCAAAACCTGGCAGCAGGTTGCTATTCAGCACCGATGCAGGCGAGTTTGATGCCCGAATGGACGGTCGGGAAGAAGACTTTTTCAAGCTGACTTTTTCAGCGCCGGTCATGACCGTGGCAGAGAAGGCGGGGCATATGCCCCTGCCTCCCTATATCAGGCGCGAGGATGAACAGGACGACAAGGAACGTTACCAGACGGTATACGGTGAAAAACAGGGCGCAGTGGCTGCGCCCACTGCGGGACTGCATTTTGATGAAGCCATGCTGGCGGCGATCAGGGACCATGGTGTGGACACGGCGATGGTGACCCTGCATGTCGGTGCAGGAACTTTCCAGCCGGTGCGCGCTGACACCATAGAAGAGCACCGGATGCATGCCGAATACCTGGAAGTGGATGAAAAGGTGTGCGAACAGGTACGGCAATGCCGGGAGCGCGGAGGGCGGGTGATTGCCGTCGGGACAACCTCTGTACGATGCCTGGAAACCGCTGCCGAATCAGGCGAAATACAGCCTTATCGTGGTGATACCCGCATCTTTATTTACCCGGGGTACCAGTTCAAGGCGGTGGATGCCCTGGTCACGAATTTCCACTTGCCGGAATCCACCCTGATCATGCTCGTATCGGCACTGGCCGGAAGGGAAAATATTCTCGCCGCCTACCAGGAAGCCATCGATGAGAAATACCGGTTCTTCAGTTATGGAGACGCGATGTTTATCAGCTGACCAAAAACCGATAAACCGATAAACCGATAAATCGATAAACCGATAAACCGATAAAACGATAAAGGCGCTATTCTTTCGGTGTCAGGCGAACTGCTTGCCCTTTATCCCTTTATCGTTTTATCGAAAATCCTGTCGAAGTCGTCGGATGGCGACACTACGTGTCTTATCCGACCTACGTCCCCGTCCCGATTTCCGTTCAGGGCATGTACCGAACCTGAATCCCCACACTATCCTGATCGATCAGCAAATCCGAAATCACGACAACCGTATCACCCGTCTCAAACCCGGCTTTTTCTTTCAGCAGGGC
>Ga0181585_10004670_pt1 | contig 11928 bp, 11 predicted proteins | sample 071ome_29_FD_132469 | JGI IMG/M metagenome (GOLD analysis project Ga0181585, IMG submission 132469) | Coastal salt marsh microbial communities from the Groves Creek Marsh, Skidaway Island, Georgia - 071407BT metaG (megahit assembly) | ecosystem: Environmental > Aquatic > Marine > Intertidal... | reverse complement strand
TTTGCAAAAAGGATTTCAGAGCCACTTTGGGTTCCCCGGTTGCCCGGTCTTCTTTCACCTCACCGGTAAAGAACAGCGCTACACCGAAGAATCCTAGATATTTTAAAAATTTGATTGGTCGGATCCGTCCAATCTGACCGATCCGGCCGATCTATTTTTTGAACATGACACGTATTCTCTTCATGGGGTCCGATCCCATTGCCATTCCACTGCTCGAAACTCTTCGGGATCATCCCGATGTGGAGCTCACCTCCATTCTGACCCAACCGGATCGTCCCTCTGGCCGGGGGAAAAAACTTCGCCCCAACGCCATCAAAGCCTGGGCCCTGGACCATGGCCTCGACATTCGAGACCCTGAAAAACCATCCGAGGCAGAAATCGAGTGGGTTCAGGATCAGCAAATCGAACTCTCCCTCGTCATGGCCTACGGTCACATCCTCAAGAAAAAGCTATTGGATACACCGCCCGGAGGTTCCTGGAATTTCCATGCCTCCCTCCTCCCAAAGCACCGCGGAGCAAGCCCCATTGAAAGTGCCATCCTCGCTGGAGATTCTGAAACCGGAGTCTCCCTCATGCAGATCATCCCCAAGATGGATGCCGGACCCGTCCTCGATGTGGAACGAGTCCTCATCACCGAAGAAGACACCTCCCCCACACTTCGCGAAAAACTCTCTCAAGCCTGCTGCCCCCTCATCTCCAGAAACCTTTCCCAACTTCTGGATGGCACCGCCACCCCAACACCCCAAGACGAATCTCAAGTAACCTATTGCACCAAGATTCACAAGTCCCACGACCAGTTGGACTTCACCAGGACCGCCCAGCAAATTCACCAACAGGTCCGGGCCTACACACCATGGCCAGGCTCCTACTTTGATCTGAACGACATCCGCATCAAAGTCGCCCAACCCCAAGTTCTCACGAGCCCAACCTCCGCCTCTCCCGGCACCATCCTTCAAGCCGACGCCTCCGGCCTCCAAGTCGCCACCTCCGAAGGCACCATCAACTTTCAACAACTCCAACGCCCCGGAGGCAAAATGCTTCCCGCCGCCGATTTCTTTCGAGGATTCGAGATCTCTGTCGGTTTGGGTATCCTCCGAATGGAAACTTGAGATAAATGAAACTATCGATTAGTTTGGATCAATTATTTTGAGTAATCATGCGTATCGTTGATGATCTAAAAGTTGATAGAAGCTCTCTGGAAATCGTGGATCTGGAAGAGATCAATGATGCGGCAACCGATTTGGACTATTGGCTGTCTCAAACTCCCCAGGAAAGGCTGGCTGGTATCGAGGTACTTCGCCAAGCTTTTTACGATTATGATCCCGATACCGAAAGACTTCAAAGAGTTCTTGAGATTATTGACCTCCAATGAGTATCCAGGGTCGCCACCTAAAGGGAAATCCTGTTTTCAACACTTCTGGATGCCCCATTCACTCATCCACTTTTCGCGTTTTTCGTGTTTTTCGTGGTCAAATACATTTCTCCTCACCTCTTCCACAATTCCTGAACATCTCTGATTAATCTTGCCTCCAATTCACTAATCTGCTTACTGGCGGCCGAGGATTAACATGAGGCAATTGTGAAAAAGTATGAGACGAATGATTTAAATAAAACGGGCATACATACATCAAAACAACACAGGTTTTCCGGTACGAAATTGTGCCGAATGCTCTGTGGTATCCCCGTTTTACTGGCTTTAACGCTGACCGCTCAGGCGCAGAATGCTCCCCTGACCGGTTACCAAACCAAGGCGGATGCGACGCTCCAACGTCGCCAACTTGCAAATTTGCAGCAAGACGTCACGGGACTCCGTGAACTTGTGGAAAAGTTGCTCTTTGAGCTCCAGGATCTGCAACGGGAAAACAAGGTTCTCAAAGAGCAAGTGGCCCATCTTCAGCGGACCCAGGTCAATGCAGCTGCCGCACGTTCCGGGATTTCGCCGGAAGACATGGACAAGGTCATCTCGGCCATGAGAGCCCAAATTTACAAGGATCTCGATAAAGTTCGTAGCGATTTTTACAAAAGTCAGGACGAGATGCTGGTGAAAATGAATAAGGCACTGAACGAAGTTTCCAGTCGCCCGGTAGCTGCGCCCCCACCCTCGACTTCATCCTCTTCCAGAGTTTCCGCTCCGGCCGCCTCTCCGGCCGCCGCCGCTACGGTCGATTATGAAGAATACTACGAGCACAAAGTCGCCAAAAACGACACCCTCTACGGTATCTTCCGTCAGTACCAAGAATACAAGGTCCACCTGAACGACATCAAAACCGTCAACAACATCACCAACCCTGACAAACTCAAGGTTGGCCAGGTGCTCATCCTACCCGTCCGCAAATAACAGAAAGGTCAATCCTATGCCCTCAACAAAATCCAGTAGGCTCGGACGTGGTCTGGGCAATCTCATTTCCAGCGGTGTCCCCACCCAGGATAAAACCAAACCTGTACAGGAATTACAGGCAAACGGTGCCGAGTACCAGACACTTCCTCTTGGCCAAATCCTCCCCAATCGCTTCCAGCCCAGAGACAACTTTAACGATGCTCAAATCGATGAACTCGTAGCCAGCATTGAGTCCGAAGGCCTACTCCAGCCGATCTCCGTTCGCAAAGCCACCGATGGCAAATTCGAAATCATTGCCGGTGAACGCCGGTATCGTGCCTGCAAAAAGCTCCAGAAGGAAACCATCCCCGTTCGGGTCCTTGAAGTGGATGACATTGCCAGCGCCGCTCTGGCCCTCATCGAAAATCTTCAACGGACAGACCTCAACCCTGTGGAAGAAGCCCGAGGCTACCAAACCCTCATGAAAGAGTTTGGCCTCACCCAGGAAAAGGTCGCCCAACGCGTCGGAAGAAGCCGAGCCTACATCGCCAACGCCCTCCGTTTGCTCCAACTCGAAGAGTCCCTGCAACACTTTCTCATCACCGGCGAACTCTCCGTAGGCCATGCCAAAGTACTCCTGGGCCTCCCCCTCGAAAAGGACCGCAAAGACCTCGCAGACAAGATTGTTTCTGAACGACTCAGCGTCCGGGAGTCAGAAAACGAAGTTCGCCAAAGGAAAGGGGAGGACCTCGCTCAAGCCGCCAAAAACGCCAGTTCCCCTCGCACCACTACCGCCAATCTCCCCCCACCACCAGAAGTCGAACATTTCCAAAACACCCTCGGAGCCAAACTCTCCACCCCAGTTTCCCTCAAACACACCCACTCCAACCGCGGTAGCATCGTCATCGATTATCGCAACATGTACGAACTCCAGCGAATCATGGAGACCCTCGGCGTGGCAGCTATCGGGTGAGGGCAGAAGATATACATTCTAGACCAAGGGCACCTTGAGGCTCTTGGTTCAGCAATGCCCATCTGGGCACTAATTTAACGATTTAACACGTTTCGGCGAAAGTTTTAATTAACAAAGTAAGTCTGAAGGGGACGATCAAAGCCTTTGACCTGAATTAACTCCTCACGGGGTTCGCATTCGTAGTCATTTTTAATGATTGCGTAGGTTTCGGAGGAGACATGAATTTTTCCAGTTTTGCCGCTGGATTCGAGGCGACTAGCCAGGTTTACATTTCGTCCAAGCAGAGTGTAGTCCATATGACGTTCACTACCAAAGTTGCCGACATTGCAGTATCCCGTGTGAATCCCAATGCGGGCTTTCAATTCCTTGTCGATTCCGTGGCTTTGGAATTCTTCGACAAGTTCTTCGATGACTTCCTGCATGCGCTTCGCCATCGCGATGCAGGACAGAGCATCGTCTTTGATCCCTTTTGTTTCTGGGTCTCCAAAAAAGATCATGATGCCATCTCCCATGAACTTATCCAATGTTCCCCCAAAGTCGTTGGCAGTTTCGGACATTTTATCCAAATAAGTGTTGATACAGAAAGTCAGGTCTTCGGGTTCCATAGACTCACTGGTTGAGGTAAAACCAGACAGGTCGGAAAAGAAGATGGTCAGCTTTTTCCGCGCAGTAGTAATTTTGGCTTCGCTTTTGCCCTCCAAAATCGACTGAACAATCTGAGGGCTGATGTAGCGCCCCAGTTTCTCAGGCAATTCCCGCATCGTGTCATTGGATTTTTTGAGCTGTATTTGGGATTTGACCCGTGCTTCGACGATGGGGGGGCTGATAGGTTTGGCAATAAAGTCCACCGCCCCAAGCTCAAACCCACGGGTTTCATCATCGATCTCACTCTTTGCAGTGACAAAGATGACAGGAATGTTACGAGTCTCTGGATCTTCTTTGAGCCTTTCGCACACCTCATAGCCATTCATCTCGGGCATCATGATATCCAGAAGAATCAGATCCGGTAATCCACCAGCTTTGACCGCCTTGAGGGCCACTTTCCCGTTTGGGGCAGCTTTAATTTTATAATCCGATTCAAGCAAGCCAGTCAGAAGGTCTAAATTCTCCTTCGTGTCGTCAACGATCAGGATGCATGGTTTTTCAGAGTTATTCATCGAGGCTTGATTTTTTAGCTACTAGTTTTTGTTAACAATTCATTGATCACTTCGGCAGCTTCCTCAAACTCGTAGTCATTGATGTAAGATAGGGCATCCTGCAGGCTCTGATTGGCAGTATGCCCTTTGGATTGAGCTTCTATTCGTTCAAGGAGTTCTCCTGCCTGAGTATCATAACCTTCACATAGCCCAACGGCTTTCTCTAGATCAGATATGTATTCAGAGATATCAAAGTCAGATACGATCTCCGAAGCATTTTCATGCATCGGGATCTGGCAAAAATCGGAAAGGGAAGCAATCACGGGCAGTAGTGCTTCAACGACGGAATCCAGAATTGAGATCAATATATCTTGGGGCTTCTCTTCCTTACAGGCCGTTTCCAGTTCTGCCGCCGCCGCTTGAACCGCTTTGGCTCCAAGATTGGCGGCAACTCCTTTGAGAGTATGTGCAGTCCTCTCTGGCGCAGTTGGGTCATCATCTTCCAGGGATGCCTTGAATTGCTCGGCAAAGTCTGACTGAGATTCAAAAAACTTATTCAGGAGTTTCTTGTAGAGGGTTCGGTTCCCAGCGGTAGTTTTCAGGCCAAACCGGGTGTCAATCCCTTCCAATTCCGGGATCTCATCCTCCGGCGAGTTTCCCTTTCCGGGTTGATCACGAGGGGCGAGAGCTGGATTGGCAGGAGTGATCCATTCGGCCATGGTTTTGAACATTTCATTGACGTTCAATGGCTTACCTATGTGACCATTCATCCCTGCTTCTTCAGCTTTCGCCAAATCGGAAGCCATGACATTTGCGGTCATGGCAATAATCGGCAAATCCTTGAATTTCCAATCCTTCCGAATCTTTTTGGTCGCAGAATATCCATCCAGAACAGGCATTTGCACATCCATCAGAACACCATCGTATTTCTTTTGATAAACTGCGTCCAATGCAGCCTGCCCATCTTCAGCAATGGTAACGAGGATTCCAGCATCTTCCAAAAGTTCTTTGGCGAGTTCTTGATTCATCTCATTGTCTTCCACCAATAGGATCTCCGCACCACGAAGGTGTTCCATATGCTCATGCTCCAGGTGTTCCTCCATGGCCTTTCGGCTCGATCGAGGAATGTCCACGCCGAAGACATCCATAATGCTGTCAAAAATTGTCGATGGGCTAACTGGCTTACTCAAGATTCTCTTGACGATGACATTTGACTGTTGAGCGGAAAAATCCACATCCTCCTTGCTATACGCTGTCACCATCATGACTTGTGGCTTCTCTTGAATCTCTGGGTCTAGCTCAATGGCTTTTGCCACTTCCAGGCCGTCCATGCCCGGCATCTTCCAATCCATGAGAATCAATTTGTATGGATTCTGTTCGAACTCTGCATTTTGGATCATCTCAATGGCCGCGTTTCCTCCATCACATTTATCGACATCAAATTTGAGCATGGATATTAGTTCAGAGAGAATGTCGCGGGCACTTTGATTGTCGTCCACCACCAGTAAACGCAGTTTTTTGATTTCCGTGGGAATGGTCTTCGGTGACGCATGAATTTCTTTGCTGACTCCAAAAACAGCCGTGAAATTGAAGCTGCTGCCCACATCCTTTTCACTCTCTACCCAAATCTCGCCTCCCATCATTTCCGCTAAATTTTTACAGATGGACAGCCCCAGGCCTGTTCCCCCGTATTTCCGTGTCGTGGAAGTGTCGGCTTGTGAAAAGGACTGAAACATCTTCGACCTCTGCTCCGGAGTCATCCCAATGCCAGTATCTTTCACAGAAAATTCGATTCTGACAGAATCCTCGTCTCTAGAGATGACCCTGGCTCCAAGTACAATTTCCCCGGATTCAGTAAACTTGACGGCATTGTTACCTAGGTTTGTGAAAATCTGTCCAAGTCGTAAAGGATCCCCGACCAAGCCTCTGGGCACATCATGCTGGATATTCAGCAATAACTCCAGCCCCCGCTCTTCTACCTTGAGGCCGATCATATTGATGAAGCTGTCGAACACATCATCCAACTGGAAATCAATATGCTCCATATCCATCTTGCCTGCCTCAATTTTGGAGAAATCAAGAATATCATTAATGATCCCCAGAAGTGATTCGCCCGACTTATGAACCTTTTCAATGTACCCTCGTTGCTTGGGGTTGAGATCGGTCTTCAAGGCCAAATAGGACATACCAATAATGGCATTCATTGGAGTGCGGATCTCATGACTCATATTGGCCAGAAAGTCACCCTTCACCTGATTGGCGCGGTCTGCTTCTTCCTTCGCTTGCTGGAAGTCACGTGTACGTTCGGCTACAGTGGCTTCCAATTGTTCACTGTGCTCACGAAGTGCTGCATTCTTGGCCTCCAGCTCGTCCAGCAACTCTTCTCGGCTCTTGACATTGAGAATCTCCTTGATCGGGTCCAGGAAATTTGAAGCCGTTCGTTCGCAAGCATTGGGCAAGGCTTCCGAAAACTGCAGTTGATGTAACCCCGCTACAGTGGTACTTTGCGAAAGATGATGAAAGAGGGCGCTTAGGGCAACTTTCGATGAAATGGGCTCTGGATGGATAAGCTGAAAGAGCAGGGAACGGGGAGATGGATTGTAAAACAATGTCAGCTCACTGTGTAAATCGATAGCCAATCTCTCCTTGCAGACTTCCGAAACCGAAGCGGCAATTTTCACCGCTGCCGACTTCTCATATCCCAACATCATGGCAATTTGCGAAATTTTTTTACGCAGATCGTAAACCAGATCTTCAAAGTTCAAAGTAAATGTGCCCAGCAATTCCATCTCAAAACTCAAAAACCAAACAGGACGCATCGTCGTAAAGTTTTCCATAATGCTCAACGATGCTGCGAGAAATTGTTTCAGGGTTGGTGGTCACATAATGGTGACTGGAATCATTGTAGACGCGTTCCTGGATTCCATCCGTCGTCAAGATGACTTTATCCCCCTCAGTCAGTTGGTAGGACTGGAGCAAGGGAGTTCGCATCTTTTGCCCGACGATTCCATCGTTACACACGAACCGATAACTCTTTTCCCCGAGGACATAAGCACGGGTATTACCGATGCCTGCGTACTCCATTTTACCATTCAGCAAATTGATATGCCCCAAACCAATGGCGGCTCCGATACTGGATTGGAGCGCTCGGTCTAAATTTTCAAACATTCTCAGGATGTCATCCTGCCAATATTGCTTTAAATATTCTTCAACCTGTAAAGTCACGGCATGAGCCCTTGGCCCATGTCCCAACCCATCCGCAATCCCCAACAGAAGTGACTCCTTCCCCTGGAAAAAGAACGGAAGATCACCACTGTTTTTCTCTCCCGGATAAGGGCGGTTTTCCACAAAAACCTTAAGGTCTGACATCGCACTCAAATCCATACCAACGACTGTACCGTTGTCCCTTCGCCAACATTGGATTGAATTTTGAAATCGTCAGAAAGTCTTTTGGTTCCCGGCAAACCAAGGCCAAGAGTGCCACTGGTACTGACGTTATCCATCATCGCCTGGCTGATATCTGCAATACCAGGGCCATGATCTTTCGCACAAATCCTGATCCCAATCTGGTTCAGGTCTTCAACTTTTTTCACAGACAATGTACCACTTCCAGCATACTTCAAAATATTGCGACCGAGTTCAGATGCCACGGTGAGAAGGGCAGCTAGCTTGAATTCCGGGCATCCCATATTCACGGCCTGTTGCCGAATCTGAGCCAAGGCGACATGCAGACTCCTATCATCCTGAATCGGGTATTTGTATTCTGACAAAACATTCATGCCCCACTCCTCCTATTGTGACTCCTCAATGGTTGCAAACGCGTCTTCCAGGTTCAATGCAGATTGAATGTTGGCTGTATTGACATCCAAAAGCACCAGGGTGGCTGCAATTTCTGGACTCAATCCCACGAAGTAGGAATTCACGCCCATCAAATAGGCCATATCTACGATGCTTTGAATCTCCTCAAATTCCCCACGGTCCATGAGATCCAATCCTGAGAAGTTGAGGATCAGGTTCGGAGAATAGTTGGTTTTGATCTTGGCCAGCAAATCGGCACGGAATTGCTCCAGGATATTACGGGTCAAAGGAATTTGCACGGTCGCTACCATAGCATTCCTCATATCATTGATTACGATTTTGGCGTTCGCTTCCATCTCAAGATACAACGCTTAATCAGCGAGGAAGGGGGGGAGACTAATTAAATAAGCTTCGGCCCCGTGTCCGGTTGAGAAATAAATTCCCTGAGTGCGGATTCGATTGTAGAGGTTGTATGGATCGAACTTAAATCAATCCCAAGCTCAGTAATGGTTTGGGCAATAGCGGGAGAAATGCCCGAGATGATTGCCTTGCAGCCCATGAGCACTGCCGCCTTGGTGATTTTGATCAAGTGATTGGCCACAGCAGTGTCAACCATTGCCACGCCGCTGATATCCAATACGAGAGTGCGGGCCTGAGTTTCGGCGATACTGGACAGAGATTTGTTCATGATGTCGACAGCTCGTTTAGAATCAATGATCCCAACAATTGGAGCAAACAATACACCATCCCAGATTTTAGTGACCGGGGTTGCCATTTCCAGCAGAGCCAAGCTCCGCCGATTCACTTCCGCCGTGATATCCGAAGCAAATTTTATGATCTTGAGCAGCTTCCCTTTGGAATCGAAAATCGGATTGTAGGATGCCTGTAGCCAGACTTCCGAGCCATCTTTGGCAATTCGCTTGAATTCTCCGGATTCAAATTCTCCATCCCCCAATCTCTTCCAAAAATCAGCATAGGCTTCAGATTGAGTATAACTTTTCTCGCAAAACATCCTGTGGTGTTTGCCTTGAATCTCGTCCAAGCTATAGTTAAACGTATCCATAAAGTTCTGGTTCGCATTGAGGATCGTTCCATCCAAGTCAAATTCGATCACCGCCTGGACTCGATTGATGGCCTCAATCATTCCTTCGGCTTGGGCATTTTTGAGTTTCGCCTCTGTGATATCTGTGGCAAACTTCACGACACGAACAGGTTTACCACTGGAGCCCAGTACAGGATTGTAAGAAGCTTGTAGCCAGACCTCTGACCCATCTTTGGCAACACGTTTGTATTCGGCTTCGAGGGGTTCGCCATTGTTCAGCCGGTCCCAAAGCTCCTGATATTCCTCGGATTGTGCATATTCCTCTTGGCAGAAGATTCGATGATGCTGACCAATGATTTCATCAGCCTCATAACCCATTGTCTTGAGGAAATTATCGTTTGCTTTCACAATGGTGCCATCGAGATTGAATTCGATAATCGCTTGGATTCTGTCCAGTGCTTGGTAGATCGCGTTCAGATCTGCGGAAGCCATTGAGGTCTTTTGAGAAGATGCCTTTGCCATATTGATTTAGGGGGTGGGGGAATAGGTATTATGGAATTCTCCCAGAATGCAGAATGGAGACGGTTTTCAATGGAAATGAATTTGTGAGTAACGAATAAACCAGAAACACCTAGTTATTATTAGTGTAGCTCATGGAAGGGGGGCGAGGGGTGAGGCGCTTGAGATGGGGTGTTACTATTTAGTGACTCCGATTTATGGGGGTGTGGACTTTCTTGTTTTTTCGATTTTAACTCTTTATTGATTAGTTTCGCTCATGGTAGGCGGGGTTCAGAGATCTGCTACACCATCTCAGGACTGACAAACTATCCGTAGGCCAAGCCAAAGTACTCCTGGGGCTGCCTTCTGAAAAGGACCGCAAAGAACTGGCTGAAAAAATTGTTTCCGAAAAACTCAGTGTCCGCGAAGCCGAAAACGAAGTTCGCCAGAGAAAAGGGGAGGACCTCGCCCAAGCCGCCAAAAACGCCAGTTCCCCTCGCACCACTACCGCTAATCTTCCCCCCCCACCAGAAGTCGAACATTTCCAAAACACCCTCGGAGCCAAACTCTCCACCCCGGTTTCCCTCAAACACACACTCCAACCGCGGTAGCATCGTCATCGATTATCGCAACATGTACGAACTCCAGAGAATCATGGAGACCCTCGGCGTGGCAGCTATCCGCTGAGACAGAGGTCAGAGGCCAGAGATCAGAGGTCAGGGGGCCTTGAGGTTCTTGGCATTCAGGGCTTTGTGACCGTTTTACCCGGATTCTCATAAATCATTTGCTAGATTTCTGAAGGGCTGAAGGCCCTATTGAGCAAAGTCCAGGTCCCGTAGACTTGGATGTTTGGGAATAAATGATCTGGTAAGAAGCGAAGAGGGGAGTTTTTGTGGGGCTGTTGGGGTTGTTAGAATGTGATAAGCTGGAAACGTATTCCACTGCCTGTTGAACATTGACATAACCAGCGGTGCGGGTCATGTTGGGAAGTTCAATATCTTCCTCTGCAGTGTTCGGGAAATTTTTCAGCATTTTCCCTTACTCTTTTCAATTCGGGGGCCAATCAGATTGTTCGGCGGCTGTCAGGCCGTAAATCGGAAGGCAAAAGCTGGACCGGAAGTCCCCACCTGGTTTTTACCAAAGGTAAAAGCTGCTTAATGGTATCGGCACAGGCGGGGGGAGGTTTTTTGTTTAGTAGGTGAAGCAGTTACAGGGCAATGCATTGATGAAGCAGAAATACAACTGGCAGGGGTTGAGCACCCTGTGCTTTCACCCCCGTTAATGCAGGAGACCCTCTCATCCCGGTGTTCTTCCTATGATGTTGAGTACGTTGCCCTTGCTTTTTTGCTGGAAATCAGGCTGCTTCCCCTTTGATAAAAAAATTCTATAGGTGATCTCGTGAACAGGTTTTTACTCTATTCCTTCTTCCTTCTGGCTTCCATGTTTCCGGTGGCTCCCTTGGTCACAGCTTCCGATTCATTGGATTCCTGGGAATCTGCCCAAAGCGTCGGTGGTGATTGGCATTATCTTTCCTGGTTTGGCCATTATTACTCCGCCTCTGACAATTGGATTTATCACGTCTCTCATGGTTGGTTATACCGATCTGCGTCGGATACATCCTCCATTTGGTTGTATGACCAGGCACTGGGTTGGGTCTGGACGACACAAACGGACTATCCGTTCCTTTATCAACATTCATCACAAGGCTGGCTTTATTATAATCCAGTACCAGCAACCCCAGGATGTTCTATGATTTCAACAAGCAGGAATGGCTTTCCATTGAGAGGAATCATGGGAATGGGGAGGATGAAGATGATGTAACGTCATTGGCTGACGGCTTGTATGCCCAGCTTGAGACAAGTCTTGGCAATATGACCCTCAGACTCGAATTTGAAAAATGTCCCATAACCGTCTGCAACTTTGTCAGCTTGGCAGAAGGCACAATGGATACGGAGCGCCAGGGGCCTTACTATGACGGGCTGACCTTTCATCGTGTGATCAAAGACTTCATGATCCAGGGTGGGGATCCCCTTGGCACCGGAAGCGGTGGGCCGGGTTATCGTTTCCGGGATGAGATCGATTTTTCACTTTTGCACAGCGGGAAGGGGGTTCTGTCCATGGCAAATGCCGGTCCTTCGACAAATGGAAGCCAGTTCTTTATTAC
>Ga0181585_10004663_pt1 | contig 11946 bp, 7 predicted proteins | sample 071ome_29_FD_132469 | JGI IMG/M metagenome (GOLD analysis project Ga0181585, IMG submission 132469) | Coastal salt marsh microbial communities from the Groves Creek Marsh, Skidaway Island, Georgia - 071407BT metaG (megahit assembly) | ecosystem: Environmental > Aquatic > Marine > Intertidal zone... | reverse complement strand
CGCCATTATCACACTAATTTTTACGAGGCAGGCGGCGCGGCCGCATTGGGCGGGGTAGTTCCCTGTACCTTGCCGGTAGATGGTGCAGGGCGCGTCTGTGCCGCAGATGTGCGCGAGGCCATAAAGCCGGATGATTTTCATCATCCGATCAGTAAATTGCTCTGTCTGGAAAATACCGTAAATGGCCAAATTCAGCCCGTCCCGCATTTGGCCGAGCTTTGCCAGATTGCCCGTGAAAATAATATGTTTACCCATCTGGATGGGGCGCGGCTGATGAATGCGTCTGTGGCAAGTAAAATTGCGGCTGCCGATATTGTAAAGACGTTTGATTCTGTTTCTTTATGCCTGTCCAAGGGGCTGGGGGCGCCTGCCGGATCGCTGATATGCGGATCAGCTGACTTTATTGCCCGGGCGCGGCGCTGGCGAAAAATGCTGGGCGGGGGAATGCGCCAGGCTGGCATATTGGCGGCTGCCGGACGATATGCCATAGAACATAATATCCAGAGGCTGGCACAGGATCATGAAAATGCCCGCCAATTAGCCGAAAAGCTGGCACAGATTAATGGCGTGGATGTCGATATGGACAAGGTAGATACCAATATGATTTATATGTTTTTGCCAGAGGGAAAACAGGGCGAATTGCCTGCCTTTTTGCGCGCCAGGGATATTATTATCAGCCCGGCAAAAAAAGGCTTTCGTCTGGTGTTGCATAAAGATATTCCAGCTGCACAAACAGACCGGCTGGCAAAGGGGGTCGCTGCGTTTATGGCCGCCTGATACCCTGCCTGATCTGCTGGTCTATAAGCGTATATTTTTTGATCATAAAAATACAAAAAATGTTTTTGTAATTTTATTACCTTGTGCAAGAGCAGTTTGTTTTTCCAAGCGAGTTATGCTATTATCTTGTGCATCTGCTACTAGGCAAACCTGCTATTTCTTTCAGCTTAACGGAGGCTTCACATGGTTGACCTACCCGAAAATGCTGAAATCCCTATTTCGGAAATGCCGGCCCCGGATGTCGCCTCCATGTATGGGCTAACCCCAAAGGTTGAGGCCGCTATCCGTGATTGTTTTGCCAGCCAGCAATGGCGGCGTTTGCGGATGCTGATGGATCCGTTACACCCGGCCGATAAGGCAGATTTGCTGGAACGTATTTCCATTGACGAGATTCAAATTCTGGTCAGCCAGTATGGCGCGGAATTTGATCCTGAAATTTTGCCCTATCTGGATGAGGATGTCCGTGAAGATGTGGTAGAAATGCTGGGCCCGGAAGTGTTTGCCGCCTCCCTGCCAGAGCTGGATTCAGATGATGTAGTGACGCTCGCCGAAGAGCTGGAGCCTGAAGAGCTGGATGATGCCCTTGCTGCCCTGCCTGCACGTGACCGGGTGCTGGTTGAACAAAGCCTGTCCTACCCTGAAGATTCAGCTGGCCGTTTGATGCAGCGCGAAATGGTGGTCGTGCCGCCTTTCTGGACAGTTGGGCAGACAATCGATTTTTTGCGCTCAACCGAAGAGGGGAGCAGTGATTTCTATTTGATCATGGTCACTGATACCGCTGGCCATCCGGTAGGTGAGGTGCGGCTGAATAAGTTGCTGCGTGCCCAGCGACCGCGCCGCATATCTGAAATTATGGATACTGATATCCGCTCTTTGCCTGTAACAATGGATCAGGAGGAAGTAGCCTTGTTGTTCCGGCGCTATGGCATGGTGACCACAGGCGTTGTGGATAGTGAAGGCCGGCTGGTCGGGATGATTACGCTGGATGATATTATCGATGTTATCGATGAAGAGGCAGAAGAGGATTTGATGGCGCTGGCAGGGGTGTCGGATGCTTCTATCCGTACCTCTGTTCTGGAAACATTGCGGGGGCGCACGCCCTGGCTGTTTGTCAATTTGCTGACCGCGATTGCCGCCTCGGTAGTGATAGGGTTTTTTGAACATACAATCGAAAAGGTTGTTGCGCTTGCGGTGTTGATGCCGATTGTGGCCTCTATGGGGGGTAATGCCGGCACGCAGACCATCACCGTGGCGGTACGGGCGATTGCGATGCGTGAATTCAGCCCGAAACTGGCTGTTACCTTTGGGTTAAGAGAGCTATATGTCGGTATCGTAAATGGGATATTTTTTGCGGTTATTACCGCCTTTTTATCCTATTTATGGTTTGGTCAGGCAGAGATAGCGCTGCTGCTGGCCATTGCGATGTTTATCAATTTGATTGTCGCAGCACTTTCAGGAACACTTATACCGCTTGTTCTGGTAAAATCAGGGGTTGACCCGGCTGTTGCCTCATCAGTGGTAATCACGACCATCACCGATGTTATCGGCTTCCTGGTCTTTTTGGGACTGGCCGCTTTATATCTGCTCTAGCCCCGCGCGACAGGTAGTATTTCAAAAAGGAAAATCTGTTTTTTCGCTCTTGCCTCAGCCAAGGGGGCAAGCTAGGTAATTTAGTATGAGCGTGCATTTAAAAAAACTATCGGTAGGATCGGTTTCTATCGACAATTTGAAAAACTGGCAGAACCGCGCCCTGAAGCAGGGGCGGCCGATCATACATCCCACCCGTAACTGGCCAAAACGTGCAGATGAGCTGCTGGATGGCGGCTCTATGTTCTGGATTATCAAAGGCCAGATGGTCGTGCGCCAGCCAATCGCAGATTTAATCGAGGTTAAGCGCGAGGATGGACGGCCAGCTTGCGGGATTGTTCTGCATCCTGAATTGATCCCTGTCTGGCCAAGACGGGTACGGATTTTTCAGGGTTGGCGCTATCTGGAAACAGAAGATGCGCCCGAAGATTTGCCGCAGACAGAAAATGCCGCGCCCATGCCAGCCGAGCTGGCCGCAGAATTGCGGGAATTGGGTCTGTTATAACAGGCCATTAGATAAAACTGTTTTTCGTGCAGTTTATTTTTTACGCTGTTCGCGCCGCCATATTTCCGGCCGCGTAAAGTTGCCTTGCCAAATGCCCCGTTCGGCACGTTCAGCCTGATTTTCTGCCTCAATATAGTCTTTTGCATAGCGGCGATAGGCCAGCGCCCACCCGGCGCGCACCACTGCTTCTCCAATATCCTCGCCATTATGAAAACATTTTACCACCCAGCGATTATATCTGTCTGTATCCAGGTGCTGGCATTGAATTTCTGCACCGATCTCTATCATCGAACGCAGGAAGTCAGCAGCCTCCTGGCCACACCGATAGGGCTGGCTGGATTTATCCAGGCAAGTTTGGCGCAATTCCGGTGCATCAATGCCATGCAGGCGCAAACGCAAGTCACCTGCCCGAAGGGAATCGGCATCGGTGACGGCGGTCACCCTTAGCGATTTGGTTTCTGTATCGGCAAAGAAATCCGGCACATAAATCGATAGTGCCACTATCGCTAATACCCATAGGGTTTTATATTTTAGCAAGCGGGTCATCCTAATTCAGGTATTTTCTAAAACAGAAAATTCTAAATTAGGATAACACAATTATTTTGCCTGTAAAATTATACGAAAAGGCTAAAGGCGAAGGGGGTTTCGGGCATTTTTGTCAGAGGGGGAAGGCTGTTTTTGCGCCTCTAATCCTGCTGCGCTGAGGAGGCAGGCGTGATTTGCAGATAGGGATTATCTTCAAAAAGGCTGGCCTGATTATCGATATCATTTTCTTCTTCAGACCAGGCAGCTTCCGGGTTTAGCGAGGCCGCAACCGCTGTGCCGACTTCCGGCACCGCAATAAATGGGCCTTGTGCCTGTATCGGGACAGACGGGCGAATGCTCATCCGAACCAGTACCAGCCCGACCAGCAGGCCATGTATCAAGGCGATGACGATAAAATAAATCTGCGCGCCGGCAATATCGATTAAACCGCCAACCAGAGGCGCGCCAACAATCGCCCCTACCCCGTTGACCGTGATCAGGGTTGAGGCGGTTCCGACCATCTGGCTGGGGGTCAGATAGTCATTTGCATGGGCTATACACAGCGAATAGATGGTCAGGCTGAAACCGCCATAAAGTGCGGTTAAAATCACCAAAATCCAAAAATGTGACGGGCCCAGAAAACTGGCTAAAAAGGCAGAAATGCCGGCCACGCCCGCAACCAGCATAATGACCTTTCGACGGTCAAAAATATCGGATAATCGGCCTACAGGATATTGAAGCAGCATATTGCCGATGGTCACAGAAGCAGCAAATAACGCTGCCTGAAAAGAGGTCAGACCGATCATGGTGGCATAAATTGCCCCCAAACCAAAGGTCATAGAGGCGGTCATGCCTTGCAAAACCATCCCCAGCATGGCCAGAGGCGAGATGGTATATAAACGGCGCATGGAAACGCTTTCCGGCTCGGCAAATTCCGGGGCAGGGGAAACAGATAGCAAAATAGGTACAACCGCGATGGATACTAAAATCGAGGCAAGCAGGAATAGCTGGCTTGTTATGCCATTATCAAAACCACCGGATATCTGGCCCAGCCCCAGCCCGCCCATTGTAATGATCATATAGATAGACAGCATCTGGCCGCGTGTTTCATTCGTGGCTTTGGCATTTAGCCAGCTTTCCACCACAATATACATACCCGCATAGGCAAAGCCGGTAAAAACCCGCATCGCTGTCCATAAATAGGGGTCTGTTTTTACCAGATGCATTAATACAGCTGCAGAGGCGATAGCGGATAAAGCGCCAAATGTCCGAATATGACCAACAGAGGAAAGTAATTTAGGCACAATTTGCGAGCCGCCAAAAAAACCGAAAAAATAGCCGCCCATCATAATACTGGAAATAAAGGTGCTAAAGCCGGCATTATTGGCGCGCACCCCCAGCATAAAGACCAGCAAACCATTGCCTATCATAATCAGGAAAAGGCCAAAAAACAGGGGCCAGCTTGCGATTAGAGACCGTAACATACACCCTCTCTTTGTTATTGGCCAGAACAGGCAGGTAACCTGTTGGAAAATGGTAATGGATGCCTGCCTAATCTAAAAACCGTTCAAACAAAACATATCATGAATATTACGCTTGGCACTTTGTCCCGTAATCGTGCTTATACCCATGCCTTAAGCTGAAATCTATCTCTTTGATGGTCAAAAAGCGTCTTAACCTGGTCGGTTCTGTTACAGAGTAAAAATTTTATGCCTGATTTGGGAATTAATTTAGCAAAATCAGAGGTTTTCCAGGCGCTTCAACAGGCTGTCCTCAATCGTATCTGCAGCAGTGTCTATCGCATCCAGCAGCCTTTCCATCTGGCCATAACCGGTTATTTCTGCCAATGCCTGATAGGCAGGTGCTGGGTTTTCTCTGTCCGGGCCTTCTGTATAGCGGGGCAGGCAAAGCTGGCTAAAGGCCTGTATTTCCTCCAGAAGAATGGCCGCTTCGATAGCGTGTTGAATATCGGCCTCGCCTCTATCAATATTCCAGGCCTGCAACACTGCCAATGGCGCGGCCGGACTAGCCCTTTTGTCCGAAAGGCGGCCTTGCATCCGCAAGAGCATAGCCAGAAATTCAATATCCAGAAAACCCCCCGGCCGTTTTTTCAAACCCAGCCCGGATGGTTTCTGGCCTGTATGTTCGCGGCGCAACTTAACGCGCATTTTCACGATATCTGTTTTCATATCCCCAAGGGCAGGCAGGCTGGAGTGAAGGCGCGCTATTTTTCTATCCAATTCTGTTATGGGCGCATTATCAGAGGCAAAAATCGGCCTGGCCTTGGCAAAGGCGATATGCTCCCACGGCCAGGCTTCTTTTTCATAATAGGTCTCAATGCGGCTGATGTGGGTGGCAGCTGGCCCTGATTTTCCATCCGGCCGCAACCGTGTATCTATCTCATACAAGCTGGCTTCGCGGCTGGCGACCGTCAGCCAGCTGATAATCAGCTGTGTCAGCCGGATATAATAGGCCGAAATTCCCAGTACGCGCGGCCCATCCGATTGGGTATCTGCTGTGCCATCATAGATAAATAGCAAATCAATATCAGACCTTGCGGTAATGGTCTGGCATCCCAGCTTGCCAAGGGCAACAATATAGAGATGGCTGTTTTCTATGCGGCCATAGCGGGATTGAAAATCCTGTATCGCGGCCTGACTAACGGCCTGAACAGATATTTCGGCAATGGCTGAAAGATAGGCAGATACCTCGCTAACAGGAGTGATTTTTTGCAGCATATGGACATTGGCACGAAAGCGGGCTTCATGGCTCCAGCGTTTTACCCTGTCCAGATACAGCTCGACAGGCTCATCTTCTTGTAACTCAGGACAGCTGGTGGCCAGTGCCTCTCTCCCTTCCAGGGGCGTAAAAAAATGCGGTTCCAGAAAAATATCCAGAATATCGGTGCGCCGCCCGATAGTGTTTGTCAGGGCAGGGGCCTTTACCAGAATATCGGTTATCAGGCTGGCAAGCTGGGGGTGCTGGCAGAGCAGGGAAAAGGCTTGTGCCCCGGCTGGCAAGGCGGCCACAAAATCGGCAAAATGGGCAAAGGCGGCATCCGGGTCGCCGGCTTTGGCAAAATTGGTAAGCAGTTCTGGTAGCAGACGAAACAGATATTGCCTTGCCCGCTCGCCCCTGGTGGCAGGGGTTCGCCCGCTATCCCAGCCATCGATAATATCGCGGATATCATGTGGCCGGGAAAAGCCGAGAGAGGCCAGCCAATCCAGCGATAATTCATAATCTGCGGCACTGGCAAGCGGTTCGGCCATTTCTGCTGCCCGGGTCTGGGCACGTTCCACCATTTTATCAAAGATAGGATGATGGGCGGCATTTTGGGTGGCGGATTGCAAATCCTGTATGGCACTGACCAGCTCCTCTGCTGCCACAAAGCCGCAAAATGCGGCAAAATCTGCCATGCTACTGGCATCTCTGGGTAATTTATGGGTTTGGGTATCGCGCAAATATTGCACACGATGTTCTATCTCGCGCCACTTGAAATAGGCTTGTTTCAAGGCGGCCGCCTGATCGGCATCCAGCCATTCCAGACCGACCAGCCTGTTCAGCGCGGTACGGGTATTATGGCATCGCAATTCAGGATGTCGTCCCCCGCCCAGCAATTGCAAAATATGCACCAGCAATTCTATATGCCGGATACCAAATTGCCCCAATTTTACATCAAAGCCGTAATAGCCTGGTGCAGGGGCAAGATGGCGTAGCCATATTTGCAAATCATCTATCACCGTATAATCAAAGCTTCTGCGCCAGATGAAGGCTGAAATCGCGGTTAAAAATTGCTGGCCAAGTGCGATATCGCCTGCCACCGGGCGCGCACGGATAAAGGCAGCTCTCTCCCATGACCGAGCGGTTGATTCATAATAGCTGACCGCCGCCGCATAGGACAGGCTAAGCGGGGTGGCAGCCGGGTCTGGTCGCAAGCGAAAATCAACGCGCCAGCCAAAGCCATCTCTTGTATCTTCAGATAAAATCTTTGCCAGCCGGCGCGTCAGGCCAATAAAATGGCGGCTTTGTTTGTCATAGCTTTCTTCTGAGCTGTTCGGGGCGAATTGATGCAACACAATCACATCGATATCCGAGGAATAATTCAGCTCGCCTGCTCCCAGCTTGCCCAGCCCTAAAATAACCCATCTGGCTGCTGCGATTTCTGTATCTGCAGAAGCAGTGCCGGAAGCTAGTAAATAATCCACCACGCCTTGCAGGCCGATTTCTGCACATTCAGACAGGCGGCTACAGGCCGTGCTTATATCCATTTTCTGGCATAATTCGCTTAGAGCTATGGTAAAATGACAGCGATTGCGAAAGGCGCGCAAATCCTTTGCCAGCCCCTCATCTGTAGAGGCTTTTTTCTTCGCCTCTTGCCACTCTTCTCTGGCTTTTTTCAGTATATCCTCTGCCTTGCCAGAGAATATATCTGGAATATCTGCGGCAAATAATTTAGCCATTCTATGCAAATGGCTGCTATTGATGATAATGGCGGCAAGGCGGGTTTTATCGCTTTCAGACAGGCCGGATAGCGCCTCTATCGTCTCTATTTCCTGCAGCCAGCTTTGCTGCTGCTGTATCTGACAGCTGGCTGGCATGGCCGGTATCTGACAAAAGGAATTTTCCATAATTTATTCTAGCCCTCGCCGCCTGTTCAGGACAGTTCTTTTTATTCTGGCAGATAGAGCCATTTTTCTAGCTGGCCGATGTTTCCAGCAATTTGCGCCGGCCATCACGAATAAGACGCAGCTGGCGATGCCATCTGGCGGTCAGGATCAGCGCATTCAAGCTAAGGCCAATCGCAAGGCCGGACCAGACAGATACCGGCCCCCAGCCCAGATGCAAGGCCATAAAAGCTCCGGAACCAATGCCCACCCCCCAAAAACAGATCAGCCCGTAAAATGCGGGCATCCGTGTATCATTCAGCCCGCGCAGATTTGCAGTGAAAATCGCCTGTACCCCGTCACTGGCCTGAAACAGGGCAGTAATCCACAGCATCGGTACAACAATCCCCAGAGTTTCCAGGCCAAGCGGATCGCCATCGCGCAAAAAAATCCGTGCAAGGGTTTCGGGATAAATAGCCAGCAACAGCGTTGACGGCAGCGCAATGACCAGCCCGGCCAGGCCGCCTGCCCAGCCAAAGGCACGCACATCTTCCAGCCGGCCTGCCCCGGCAGATTGCCCAACCATAATCGCACAGGATTGCGAGATGGAAAGCGGTAACATAAACATTACGGCCGCAATTTGATTGGCAATGGCAACGGCTGCCAGCGCACTTGCCCCGAACAGGCCAACTATAAAGGCCGCGACAATAAACATCCCTGTCTCGGAGGCAACAATAAAGGCATTTGGCCCGCCCACCTTTAACATGGTTTTCATCAACTCAAAGTCAGGCCGCCACCAGTTCTGATAGGGCTTTGTTTCGGAAAAAGGAGCACGCAATCCAATTAAACTGCCAAGAATAAGGCAGGCCAGCATATAGCTAAGGGTAGTGGCAAGGGCTATGCCTGCCAGCCCCATTTCCGGCATACCATACAGCCCATAGGCCAAAAGCGGGTTCAATATGATATTCAGCCCCAGCATCAAAATAGAGGCGATTAATTGCGCACCAATACGCCTGTGACCAAGGGTAAAAAACCGCATGGTCAAAAAGATCAGCGTAAAAGGAAAACCAATTGCAGCATAAATGAAAAAGGGCGTCGCATAGCTTGCGATGTCTGTATCCTGGCCAAGCAGAATAAGAATATCTGCCCCAAATAGAATAGGCAGCATTAACCCCCCGCCTAGCAGGCAGGCCAATATCAGCCCCTGACGATAAATGCGGCGGGCGATTTCCGGCCGGCCAGCCCCGATAGACTGGGCGACCATAGAAGCGATAATGCTTAACAGGCCAAGACATAGAAAATAAAAGGGCTGATATACCCGTACCGCCAGAGAGCCAGAGGCAAGGTCAAAGGCACTGAGCCTTCCCATCATCCAGAAATCGGCGGTCAGCATACTGATAGAGATAAGCTGACCAATTGCAATCGGCGCAGATAAACGAAACAGCGCAGGTAATGCAGCCAGGATCGCACCCTGTTTTTGAATAAAATGCATCTGTTATTCCTAAATCTGCAAAAAAGGCGCGTGGTGAGATGCTAAAAAACATCTGCTTGTAAAAAGCCCCAAACAACTTGTGAACAAGGCTCGGCCAGATGCAAGTTTTTTCTGTCAAACTGGTCTGATAGCTGGTTTACCCCCTATAAATAAACATAGAAATGTTTTATAAGAAGATAACAAAATATATCGGCTGGCAAATCTGCAGAACATTGGCGAAAATCACCCTGTTGCGGCGAGGAAAAATAACGTGCTCTTGCGGGTGTTTTACCTGCTTTATCGCTTCAAAATGCGTTTTGCTATCCTCTGGCTTTTATTCAGTCATTAAACGTTTTACACTGCGGCCTGTATGCAAGCCGGTTCTGTACATAAATGCCTCTATCAGGAATGTCCCTTTTTTGGGAAAACAGGCAACAAGGAATATCAATAGATGAAAATTTCACCGATGCTAAATTTTCTAAAAAAAGCATTTGTTGCCGTCATCGTGCTGGGTGTTTTTCTGGCAGGCTATTCCTATCTGCAAAGCACCAAAAAAGAAGTGGTAGCCAGCTCGCCTGAAGAGCAAATCTGGACGGTTGAGGCAGTACGCGCCGAAATCCGGGATATCAGCCCGACCGAACAGGCCTTTGGTACGGTCAGTTCCGGGCGCGGGGCGCAATTGCGCTTTGGCGTGGCAGGCGAGGTGGTTTCGGTATCGGCGCGCCTTCGAAATGGCATTGATGTCAAGCAGGGCGAGGTGCTTGCCCGGCTGGATAGCGAACGCTCGGCTCTTGCGCTGGAAGAGGTCAAGGTGCAGATGGCGGCTGAACAACGGCAAATCAGCCAGCTGGAAACCCAGCTGGAGGTGCGGAGCAGAATGTATGAGCGTGCCCGTACCCTGTTTAAAAAATCTGTCGGTTCGCAAGCGGAGATTGATGCAGCTGAATTGGCGGTATCGGTCGCTGCCAATTTGCTTGATCAGGCAAAATCACGGCTGGCACAACACCGCGTTGTCGCGCGTCGTCATGAAAAGGATAAAGAAGATGCAGTGCTGACTGCCCCATTTGATGGCACCCTTTCAAATGTGGATTTGGCACTGGGAAATCAGGTGAATAACAGCCATCTGGTCGCGCATCTGACCGATCTCTCGCAATTGGAGGTCAGCTTTGTTGTGCCGGTGGGTATTTATCAGAAAATTGACACGCTGGTCGGGCGTCCGGTTCAGCTAAGATGGACATCTGGAGACACTGCCAGTGCAGAAATAGAGGCAATTATCAGCCGTTCTGAAATCATTGTGGACAGATCAGAAGGCGGCGGCAGGCTATATGCCGAATTGCCTGAAAAAGCCGCACGCAGCTTGCCGCCCGGTGCCTTTGTCGAGGTGCAATATGTCGGCCAGTCCTATCGCCAGGTGGTTTCTGTGCCAGAAGAAGCTGTCTTTGGCAGAAATACCATTTATGTCATAGAAAATGGCCGTGCCCGTGCCCGTACCATATCGGTTCTGCATCGCAGTCCAGGCAGTATTTTAATCACAGGTGATATTCAGGACGGGGAAGAAATTCTTGCTACCCGCCTGCCAGGTATTGGTGATGGAACGCGGGTGCGTATCGCGCGTCTGGCAAACGCATCCTAGATAAAAGAGCATTGAATTTCCATGTTTAGCAGCGCTATAGAATTTTTTGCCCGTCATCGCACCGCCGCCAATTTGATTATGATCATCATGCTGGCCGTTGGCATGATGTCGGCAACTCGCCTGAATAAGCAATTTTTCCCTGATGTGGATGTTGAAATTATTGCGGTTAGTATCCAGTGGTCAGGGGCAACAGCTGAAGATGTGGATAGCAATATTATTCAGCCGCTAGAGCCGGAATTACGCACCATCGCCAATGTGAAAAAGGTGATGTCATCTTCTTTTGAAGGGGTGGGGACAGCGCAAGTCGAATTTACCTTTGGCGCGGATATGCAAAAAGCGCTGGCAGATGTAGAAGCAGCTGTTGGACAGGTAGAGTTCCCCGCCGAAGCTGAATCGCCCGATATCATCAAGGCCGAGTTCTTTGATACTGTCTCGCGTATTGTGCTTTATGGCCCCTACAGTCTGGAATCATTGCGTTACCATGCCAAGACCATGAAAGAGGATTTGTTGCAACGCGGCGTGGACAAGGTTGAATTGGGCGGCCTGCCAGATGAAGAAATTCATATTGAAATCAGCGAAACCGAATTGGCACGGCTGGGGCTGACCTTGAATGATATATCGGCTGCCATTGCGGGCAGTTCGGTGGATGTGCCCGCTGGCCGATTTGCCGACGGGGCGCTTCGGGTTCGCTCTATCGGTTTGCGAAAAACCGCTGCGGAATATGGTGATATTGAAATCCTGATACGCGCGGATGGCAGTGCAGTTCGCCTGGGCGATGTTGCACAGCTGACAGACGGCTTTGAAACCCCGGCTGTGTTGCTGGAACATAATGGGATGCCAGCGG
>Ga0181585_10004660_pt1 | contig 11952 bp, 18 predicted proteins | sample 071ome_29_FD_132469 | JGI IMG/M metagenome (GOLD analysis project Ga0181585, IMG submission 132469) | Coastal salt marsh microbial communities from the Groves Creek Marsh, Skidaway Island, Georgia - 071407BT metaG (megahit assembly) | ecosystem: Environmental > Aquatic > Marine > Intertidal... | reverse complement strand
CAAATATTTTCATAATAACATCTCCTTGTACTTTTTCGTACATATATATTTAGTTGTATTTTTATGGGTTTCAGAGGCTTTTTTAACGCAAGGCTTATTTGTTCGTATCGCTGACTCTGTTCCTTAGATCAGTTGTGCTGAACCTGTGTTCACGCTTGTTGAAGTGGACTTTGATACCTCTCTTCTTGCAGATGCTGGAACCAGTAAATGGTTTTGTCTTGTATTCTTCACCGATAATTCTAACATCAATATTGAGTGTTGACAATATATCCTCACAGTCTTGCTCTGTTTGATATGGTATCACTTCATCTACATATCTTAATGCTTTCAGTTGCAGGTATCTCTCAAACATAGTTTGAACTGGTTTGTTTTTTTCTTTTGGTCTGTCTATTGTTGGATCGCTCTGTAATCCTACTATAAGATAATCACACTGTTCCTTTGCTTCACGCAACATGGCAACGTGTCCTGCGTGTAATAAATCAAATGTACTAAATGTTATTCCTACTTTCATTTTACCACCAACCCAGTATTCTTCCGTTTCCTATGATAATCATTAAACAAGTAGCAATATGCAACAAGACCCAAAAGGTCCTTACTGTTGCCACTTGCTTGTCGTAGGGTTTAGTCTTCTTATCAGAAAAACTGCCCAACGCATAGCGCCATACCTTAAACCAATCGCTCATCTGCCTAGCCATTTCCTTGCGGCATCAATTGGATTCTTTAGGCCTTTGTAAGTTTCATCAATGAAGTCTATGTGCTTACCTAATCGGCCGTTTAGCAAGTCAACGGACGCTTGTAGCTGGTCCATTTTCTTCTCTAACTTGTCTAGGTCCTTCTTGATGACGCTTCTGTATTTTTCTAGTTCTTTGCTACTCATACTATTAATATAGCATAGCTTTAATTTCATTGTCAACCCTTTTAAATACTTTTATGTTTAGTAAGAAGAGAGAGGTACTGTCAAAACGTTGGAAGAAGTGGAAGAAAAAAGCACCCAAAGTTCCAGGACACACTTGCCCACAGATAGATGAAGTTTTAAGAAGACTAGAAGACTTCCAGTTTGGTAGAAAGAGATTCACTGAATTCCAACATGATACTTTAATGAAGAAGATGGAGAAGTTGCGTGAAGCAAACGACACACTGAGATCAAGTGGAGAGTACTGGTACAAGATCTGCAAAGAACACCTAAAAGATAAAGAATAAGATAAATACTGCTTTGATGCGGTACATCAAAAAAAGCAAATCCCAAAAACGTAAATTCAAAATGCCTTCCTATCCCAATTGGGGATATCAGAAAGACAACCTGTTAACTCAATACATTGAAACTCACATTAATCCGGGCAAAAAAAAGCCCCGGACTAAATGAGCTTGGCTCTGCCGGGGTAAACAAAAAATACTTTTTGTCTGTTATCAGTGTTGGGTGTTACTTCCATAGCAGACTTTTATAAGCCTTCTTAAAGTACTGGGTACTCGCTAACTGCCTGACCCCAACTTGTTAGAGCATTTTTAAATGCTACTGCATCGCTCTTTAATAAAGGCACTCTTTATATCCTAAACGGAAGCCTTTTAAAGTGTAAGCATTTTTAAACCTAAGTCGCTTACTTAAAAGTGTAAGCCTTTTTACTTGCTACTGCATCGCTTACTTAAAGTGAAAGCATTTTTAATCGCTCATGTCGCCGCTTTCGTAATACTTGCCTAAGGTTTTGCATTTTTAAACTATAAAGTCGCCTCACCTTTCTCATGCAAGTAGTATTAATTATCCCGACAGATTCTTCAAAATATATTAACTTAATGATTAATTTTAAACAAGCAACTTTACTTTTTGTATAGACCAGTTAAGTAATACTGCTATCCAATAATAACAATCTATACACTATGCATTAATGCTACGGGGAGGTAACGTTATGGAAAATAGACTAGACAGATTAGAACAGAGACTTGAAGAACTAGAGTCAAAACTACAAGATATCATGGACCTATTAGAAATGGAAAATCACGAAGAAGATTACGATGATGATAACTCATCAGATGACATTTGTGACGACTGTTACGAGTCGCCTTGTGCTTGTATCAACAGCGAAGACATCGAAGATGAAGACGAAGATGAACCATATGTAGATGAGAACGACTGGGATTCATCAAACGAAGAAGATGAAGACGAATACGAAGACGAGGACGATAAAAAATACAATTAATTGAATTCAAGATAGGGCAGGCGACTGCCCTATTTTTTTGTCATAATTAATTACATGGAACTTATGATCACAAGAGAAGATTACCGAGAACTAAAAGAATACTGGGACTACCAAAGAAAGGTAGAATACAACAGAGAAATATTAAGAGATCAGTTAGAAAACGTACACGAAGACGATCCTGAAGCAGAGATAGATCATATGTTCGTTGAAATATGGAATCATGTAGACCCTGTGGACTACGAAGATCCACCTCGTGGTTGGATACCAAAAAACGCAAAGTTTAGAGTTGAAGGAGAAATGCAAGGCAGAATGCCTCGTTATTAGTCTCCAACTTTTACTTGAACGTTCCCATCAAAAGTTTTTTCACCATATAACTCTAAGACCTGACCTACAACAGGATGTCTCTCAACGTCCATTCGATCAAACTCAATCATGGTGATATTTTTTCCTTCATACTTACCATGTGATATTAAGTTTGCGAAGTGTTTCAATCCATTCTTTTCGTAGCCTCTATCATGCTGAGCTAGATCTCCAGTGACGACGATTCTCGATCCATCACCTATACGTGTCAGTAGCATTTTCATTTGCTCAGGAGTTGCGTTCTGCATCTCATCTCCGATTATCCAAGCATCTTTAAATGTTCTTCCACGCATATAGGCTAATGGTGCGATCTCTATCAGTTCACTTTCCATCAACCATTTGATGTGTTGAGGACTCCAATACTCAGCCATGATATCAAATATAGGTCTGATCCATGGCATCATTTTGTCAACAAGACCTCCAGGCAAGTACCCGTGAGATTCGTCCACTGATACTGCTGGTCTTGTGATTACTATTTTCTTGATGTCCCCTGCATTAAATGATTGTACGGCATGATGTACGGCAAACAAAGTTTTGCCTGTTCCTGCAGGACCTAAGGCTAACACAACCGAACGTGACCAATCCGCTAACAAGCGATCATAATGTTTCTGATTTGCATTTCTTGGATGCAAATTTCTTTTCCTATTATGTTCTCTTTGATTTGATATACGAACTGCATTTATTTCTTCTTGTGTTAGACCATGAGTCATATGACGTCTGTTTCGTCTTTTTCCCATGTTAATAATATTTAAGGTTAACGGGATACTTTTAACAACGTGGTTTAGTCTATGTCTTTGCTTTTCTTGTAAAAGAATTCTGCCTTCTGGTAAAGGTGTATCTTCTCGATAGGATCGGTACAGAGCCTTGCTTTTTCAAGTGTCTCTTTGTATCTTTTCCCGTAATCTGTCGCAGAGGTGTTGTTATATTTCTTCCTTCTGCCGTAATAGTTTTTACGCATGGTGACCTGAGTATTCTATGTTGTATTGGATCGTTGCTAAAGTTATTTATGTTAGTGTGCCACACTTTAGAAAGAGGAGGTAACATAATAGCAAGGCAGTGGCCTCCTTACTCATTACAATATTATTTAGTTAACTACCATGTTAAGTTGTTAAACTAATTTTCCTACCTAAAAATGCTTAAAAAACAATGGTTTCTGCTACTGATTTTTTATGTAATTGTATATCTGACCCCAGTCATTTGCAACGAACACAGGTTCTCTCTTGAAGTGAACATTGTATTCATGACTCATCAGTACTGGTTTCAAACCTAATCTCAATGCAGAGTTGACATTTAGTATTCTGTCTTCCACATAGATCAAGTTGGTTCCAGAGAACTCTTCTAACACTTCTCTTTTGGTTTCACCAGGACTCAAGAAAATCATACTGGCGAAGCAGTCTGTGGGGAAGTAGTCTTCTAAGTTTAGGTATCGATAGTATTGTGCTATAGGTTTATCACTGAAACTAGTAAGGCCGATGAATCTATAGTCTTCTTCATAGAGCTTATTGATCCATTTGTCTGCTTCGCCGTACGGTTCGAGCGTACTCGAAATCATATTCGTATTGAACTCTTCTTTCTTGACCAACGCTTCTTGGTAGTCAATTCCGAATTCAAGGTGTATGTCAGCATCGTGATGCTTCATACCGGTGCTCTTGTATCCTTGCATCTCCATCCAGTTGACGAACTGTGTATGCCAGTCAAACACGACACCGTCTATGTCAGTTAAAATAACTTTATGATCGTAAGCCATACTTACCTCCCCTGTATAATATTTAACAGAGATATCTGTGAGATAAGTGCTTAGATATGCTAGTTAAAGATAGACATATCACAATCTAACACCGTCGCTACTAGGTGTACGCGGTCTTCTTCTCCGCCATTGAAGGCGTTGTGATATTTTGTGTTGTCTGTGATCCAGACACGGCCATCTGCTGGCATATGGTGTACCACATTGTCCACACACATCCTTGCACCATAGTTTGTGACTATCGGTATGTGCAGTCTTGGTTCCGGATCTCTGTGCCAACTCAGTGTGGTCCTTGGCAGTTTCCAAAGAAGTCTGACTCTTCCTAACTTGTATTTTTCAGTTAAGATGTCATACATCTCTTTGAAGTAAGTGTCTTCGAAAAGTTTTACGAACTCCGAATACTTTTTTTCATCTATCACTTCTTCTCTCTGTACTTCATCGTAAGTGCTGTCAGGCTTTGTCCAAAACAGACCTCTCACGTTTCCTCCAGTGATGGAATTAGGATCTCCTGGTATCTGTGTGAGACATATTGCGTTTATGTCTCTTTCTCCTAATGGTGATTGTCTTGCAACTCGGCCGTCGACTTCCTTAAGAGCTTGTTGCATCTTAGAGACGTCGAACTTTATATCAGGATCTGTGTAGAACCCTTTCGGGGTACTCCATAATTGCATAGTATAATATTTATACTATGATTTTCTCCCCACGGCGTCTAGGATTGCTTCTAGCTCTTCGAAATCATGTAGCTCTTCTTGGAAGCTCTGTTTGTGTGCTATTCTGATTGCTTTTGATAGCAGAGTTGGCTTGATGTCAAGCTCTTGTGCTATCGCTTTCACTGTGTCATTTAGCCCTGTTCTTAGGTCTTCGACTTCCTGTAACACTTTTGATCCTTCTCCGATCAGTGTCATTAATTTTTGTCTTTCCTCTGGTCCTATTGTGATTGACATTATTCCTCCTTTATGATGTATGATAGGTTTGCTGACCTTATGATAACTCTCTTACCTGTGTCAACGTTAAGATATGATATTCCATTTGGTTTGAGGTCTTTGAACTGTCGGACCCTCACTTCAACTCCTGGATTGTCTGACGGTTTCTCACCATCTAGCCAATAGGTCAGTTGTGCTGGCTCTCCAACAAACAAGTACCAAATGCTCTGAAAAAACTTCTTCATTTTACTTTCCTAACTTCTTGCTTCTCCCTAGTGGTAGTGCCTGTACTTTTTCGTGAACGACACCCTTCTTTGCTTCCCATTCTACTCTTACTTGTTTTGCTTTGGATCCACCTTGGAAGCTCTTTACTGCTCTCCTGAATCCTAATGCTTCTACGTCTTTTGGTTCTTCACCTTCTGCATAGAAAGTGAAAGTTCTCATTTTTGCCATAATTCTCCATTGTTAATATTTAATTGTTTGATGTATAACACCAGCGTCCCATTGAATGACATTGTTTTTTTCTTCTTTTCGATCGATCGAAATGTAAACTCCTTCTTTCTGCAAGTCAGCATAGACTTTATTCATCTTATCAAGATGTGCTCTGAATTCCTTTACCTTTTCGGCTATCTCTTTGTGTTGCATTTTATCACCTATCCAAATAGTTTTCTAATATCTTCAGGAAGTTTCTCCTTGATCGGTTTCCATATCGCTTCTTCTATGGGTGCTAGATATTTGGGTCTAGGTGTAAGCCAACCAATTAGTATTCCTATTAATATGTAACTCATGCTGTTATTATATAAAAAATAAAACAACAAGTCAACAAGAAAAAGGTTGCATTTTGCCAACCCAGATAGTATTATAATAATGTAGAGTAATTTACACACAAACAAACACACACGAAAGGAGAAAATTATGTCTACGAATAAAAACGCTTATGAAATCCGTGCCGATATCTTAAAAGAGGCTACTGGATTATTACAATGTCAATACGAAAGAGAGATGAATATCTGGGAGCAAACCAGAACCAGAGATCCTCAGAATGGAAAGATTATTGACGCCAATGATGGCAGTATGCCAAAACCAATCAAGACCAAAGACATATTGGATTGTGCAAATGAATTATATTCTTTTGTAGATTCTAAATAGCCTTAAAAAAAGATAGGGTGGATTTCTCCACCCTATCCAAATTTATCCTAATTACTATTGCTAGTTCTTAAGATCTATTATGTAGTCGCTTTGTACTCAACAAACACAGTCATAGCACCTGAAGTCGGCGTAGCCGCTGTAGTACCATCTGATTGTTTGAATTGTAACGTTAGCGTTGCGCCACCTGCCGTAGCAGTAGCACCGTCTAAGTCAACAATGTAAGAACCAGTTGTTGTTACATCTGATTCGTTCACAGTTGCTAGGACAGTTGTACCGTCTGTGATCTGCATAGAGTCAACTGAACCACCTGCGTAAGCAACAGTCGTGTTAATCGCGATTCTTGTTACGTAGTAAGTTGTTGATGAAGCATTTGGCATAGTACCAACTGTTTCAGAAGCGTTACCGTTTGTAAGCGCCGCTCTAATTGTCAGGTCGTCAGTTGCAGTTACAACGTTATCTAGTACCCATTTTCTAGTTACTAGAGCGTCGTCGTTTGTACCAACGTCTGATTCATATCCATCTGGAACAATAACAAGACCATTTCCTTTTGGTGTTAACTGGATAGAGATGTTTGTGTCATCACCAGTTGCCGCCATTGAAGGATTTGAACCTGTTGCGTTGTTAGTGAATGTGAACTCATTAACAGCTGAAGCAGTTCTTTCAAAGATTGCGATCTCGTTGTCTGAAGAGTCAGTAATTTTTACTTTACCTTCTGCAGAACCACCAGTACCACCTTTGATGATTGCGTCACCTGAAGCGTTTGAACTAGTACCGTTACCACCTTTGATTACGATATCACCAGCGTCAGATGAGCTTGAAGCACCACCTGAAACTGTTAGAGATGAATCATCATCACCGATGATTACTGATGAACCACCTGATGCGTCTCTGATTAATACTCTACCGCCAGTTCCTTGAGACTCAAGTACTAGGTTAACGTTTGCTGTTGCATCGTCTGGATCGATTGCATGGATTGAAACGTTCGAAGAAGTATTTCTGATCTGTAATTTAGTATTATCAGCAATATTCGCCGTATCCGCTTCGATCACAACGTTACCGTCTGTGTTATCTCTTAGAGCTGTTACGTAGTCGTAACTTGCAGTTGTACCAGTTGATCTTAAGTACTTGTTAGCACCACCGATTGTTAATGAACCAAGTGTGTTACCTGCTCCAGCAACAAGGATAGTACCTTGAGCAATAGCTGACAAGTCAAGACCTGTACCACCATTTGCTAGACTTAATTGTCCACTGATTGTGTTGTTCGCAAAGTCAATAGTTTTGTTAGTTAGCGTTTGAGCTGTGTCTTCCAATACTACTGTACCTGATGCGTTTGGTAATGTGATTGTTCTATCAGCTGTTGGATCTACTACAGTTAAAGTAGTTTCAAAGGCATCAGCAGTAGCACCTTCAAACGTGAATGCGTTTTGAATTGTGATCTCTGTTGAGTTAACCGTTGTAGTTGTACCTTGAACTGTTAAGTTTCCTGTGATAGTTGCATTACCAGTAAATGTTGGGTTATCAGCGATATCAATAGTGATGGCTTGACCTGAAGCCGATGTAGTGATAGCGTTTGAAGTACCAGACACTGTCAAAGTTTGAGAACCTAAAGAAACAGTTCCTGAACCTGTGTCAGCACCTAATGCCTGTGTGATTGAACCCGCACCTACTAAACCATCAACGTATGCCTTTGTAGCGGCATCCTGTGCATTTGATGGATCTGCAACGCCTGTGATAGCCGCTGAACCCATTGCCGCACCGTTGAAAGTTGGTGTATCACCAGTACCTAAGCCTAGTGATGTTCTTGCTGTTGCACCTGATTCAGCAACGAAGTTTGAACCATCACCAACGATAATGTTACCGTCAGTTGGAGTTAAACCTGCGATGTCTGCCAATTGTGCATCATAAGCCTGTACGTCTGAACCGATTGCTAAACCTAAAGCAGTTCTTGCCGCACCTGCGTTCGCACCACCTGTACCACCGTTAGCAATTGGAAGTACGCCTGTTACTTGAGATGTCAAGTCAGCTGTACCGCCCATGTTGCCTAAGTCTAAGTTAGACTCAGTGATGTCGATAGTTGCGTCACCACCGATAACTGTACCAGTTCCGTTTGTTATTGAAACTTTGTTAGAACCTGCTACGATATCATCTAGTGATGTTTGACCAGTACCACCATTGCCAATTGCAAGTGTACCAGTCACGTCGTTTGTTGAATCAGATAAGTCGATCGTCACATCTAAGGCACCGCCTGAAATGTTAAGAGCTGAACTTGCCGCGATGTCAATAGCGATATCGTTAGCGTTTGCTGTGATACCGTCACCACCAATCACGTTAAGTGTATTACCTGATTTAGTCATACCTGTTCCAGCAGTGATCTGGCCTGAACCAGAGAACTGTGTGAACGTAAGGTCTGTTGTGCCAACAGTGATGTCATCATTAGTTGTTAATGTGAAACCGTTGTCACCGTTTGTTGTACCTTCTTCTACGAAGAAGAAAGCGCCTGATGTTACTTCTGAGTCTGCGTCAAAGTCAGTTGCTCTTGTTGGAGCGCCTGAGGCGTTAACTGTGTACACACCATTTTCAGATGCGTCAGCTTGATCCTTAAGAAGGATTCTGTCACCAGTTGATAGTGAAACACCATCTACTGTTGAACCGTTCGCGAATGACGAGGCTAGAGTTCCAGCCGCTGTTGTAGCCACACGTACTGATTCTTTAACATCTAGTCCGTTAACAGTTGAGTCAACATATGATTTTGACGCGATATCGTTTGCATTACTTGGAGTAGTTGCAACTCTAACTTGAGCTAGAGTAGAACCATCTGTCGTAAATTTAAAGAACGATGACGATGTATCATATATCAATCTACCACCTGATTTACCGAACTGGACGTCTGATCCAATACCTGATAGGCCGTAGTTTTTTACGTTTGCCATGTTAAATCTCCCTTCAAATAATTTAATTTTACATTAAACGTCTCTTGGGAGGGTCTTCCTCGATTGTTGCTTAAATGAACTCTTCGTTAGGTAGTTCTTACGTTTATTTATGTTGTTGTTGGAATAATTCTGTATTAAGATTATAAAGAAAATATGCTGGGCCGTAGCCCAGCATATCAAATGTTAGATTTAAGCGATTGCGCCGAAATCTGTCGCTTCAGTTCCATCGTTAGCCGATGCACTTGTAATTGAACCTAAAGAAAAAGCAGTGTCCAAGAACTCGCTGTGTGCCGTACTCGCCCCTTTGTTAGGGAAAGAGTCAGCGGCTGAGGCAATTGAACCCCAGTCAAGCAATTCTCTTAACTCTACTACCATCTTCACGTCCCAACTTATACCTAGGCCGTTGTATTGGCCAGGTGATAATTGTTTCAAGTTAAAATATCTAAACGTGTTTGCCATTTTAATATCCTCCTATAAAACAATTACATTAAGTTAACAAGTACTTCGATAACTCCTGATTCACCATCAAAGTCTTCAAGTGCTTTACCAACCATTGCACCACCTTTGAACTCGCCTGCTTCTGCGTGGCCAGCCATTGCTGATGATGTTAGTAAGTCACCTTTTCTGATAGATCCTGTTACTTTGCATGGAACTCTTCCTGCTAATGCAACATATGGGTGAGTTGAATCATCACCTGCGTCTCTGTTCATCATGTACGCTGGTGCTGTTGATACGATACCTGCTACTCTTGTGCAACCTGCTTCTGCACATTCTTCGATCTCGTTCTCACCACCGAAACATACAACTGTACCAGCTTCCATAGCCGCACCTGAGTGATATCTCTCAGCCAAGTCCGCGTATTGAGCCGATGTTGCTGTACCTTCGAAAGTACCTGCAACGAAAGTTTCTGAACCGACAGTCCATTTGTCGTCAGTTTCATTCCATATTAATGTTTTGTTAGCGTCATCACCTCTTTCAATTTCAAGACCAGCGTTTTGTGTTGCTGAACCTGTTGCGTTGTTGTTTAACACCAAGATGTTGTCATCGATAGTTACTGTTTCAGAGTTAACTGTTGTAGTAGTACCGCTAACTGTTAAGTCACCTGTGATTGTTACCGCACCAACGATTGAGTTGATGTTTGAAAGGTTTTGTGCTCTAAAGTCAACTGGAGATGCGATTCTTAAATCGTTACCACCTGTACAAGTGATAGTCTTTGTAGCACCTAGAACTACATCCGAGTTTAACTCGATCTGTGCGCCGGCTGTTAGTGAAATGTCACTTGAGCCACCTGTAGTTGTGATGTTAACTGCATTCTCTGATTGCATTGTAGTTGCACCAGTACCTGTAGTTTTGATTGTGATTGCTTGATCGTTATCCGCTGAGAAAGTGATCGTACCTGAATCATCTGAAAGTGCTTTCGAACCATTAATGTATAATGATCCTGATGATACGTATACGTCTCTCCATTGGAACGAACTAGAACCTAGGTCAAAACCAGTAGTACCGTTTGAGTTTACTGTTGGAATAAGACCAGTTGCTTCCATTTTCGCGATTGTTGTTCCCGCTACTGTGAAATCAATTGTGTCTGAATCCGAAGTTGCTTCTACTTTTACGTGAGTATCACTATCAGCATCAATGATTGAATCTGATGATAGGTTATCTACTGACGATTTAGTAGCCAACTCTGTACCGCCTGCTGTTGAACCATCGTGTACGTGAACGGAATTTCTGGTTGTGTTAACTGTAACTTCACCAGCCGCTCCTGTAAAAGATGAGTGCTCAGCCGCCGTACCTCTTCTTAGTTGTACTGTATAATTTGGCATATTTCTGCTCCCTGCTCCTTATCATGATAAGTTTTTCCAACTTATCCAACTTAATTAAAATGTTTTTATCTTGCTCTCGCTGTATTTTTTACAGTCTTTGTTCTTACAAGTATACTTGTGATTTGCCTTGTATCCGTGTATAATGTAGACACACGAAATATAAAAGTTGGATCACACTCGTATTTAAGATAAGTACTACTATAATTATAATTGTACTTAAATCAAAAATACGGACAAAGACAGATAGGCACATGAAAAAAATTAATCTTGTATGGGACAGTTGGAGCGACAAAGGCCCAATGCCCAACGGCTTACACCACAAGTACAGACCAGAGTGGGAGTCTCGCTGGAAAAACCAGTATGACATCAACGTACTAACACGTTTTATTCCTTATGACCGTTATTCTCTGGGGTTCTTTCCTGTGCTTTTATCACAATGTAACATTACTTATCAGAATATCACGCCCAAACAAGTACCAGATAATAAAGAAGATGACACAGAGTACTGGTACGTGATGGAACCTAACCATATGGATGTCAGCCTGATAACAGAGAATATGTTTGGTAACATAGACTTCAGTGTGATACAACTGTTACGTGAGAAAAAAATGAAACTAGTTTTTTACTATGCCTTTGAAGCCTTTCCTTTCTGGCAGGTGGACTGGATGAGGATGTTACAGAGGAGCCTTGGCTGGGTAGGCATACCAAGCTCGCAGTTTGTTTTGATATTCGGTGACCTCAATGTGGGAGAGAACTACAGGCAGTACGTTCAAGACCATGACCAGTATTACGGATATATGTTTGACAATATATTTGTGTTCGATCACTTTG
>Ga0181585_10004659_pt1 | contig 11953 bp, 8 predicted proteins | sample 071ome_29_FD_132469 | JGI IMG/M metagenome (GOLD analysis project Ga0181585, IMG submission 132469) | Coastal salt marsh microbial communities from the Groves Creek Marsh, Skidaway Island, Georgia - 071407BT metaG (megahit assembly) | ecosystem: Environmental > Aquatic > Marine > Intertidal zone... | reverse complement strand
TCGTCGTCGTCGTTCCGGGTCGCGGCGAGACCGACGCGCGGCGTTGGGTTGTGAGGTTGCTTTGGGAGGGTGGCCGTCGCGTCAGCGCTTGGCGAGCGTCCGTGTGAGTTTTTGAGTCTTCGCGCTGCTGTACAATGTGTCGTCGTAATCTTACAAAGAAATGTCAAATCTAAAATCCGTCATTCAAGGCGGCATCTGTTGCCAGGCGTGGGTGATCCATTTCGTGACCTCGCTCGCGAGCGCCTGTTCGCGGACACTCTTTTGTCTCGCGCGGTCGGGGTGGTACTTGAGCATCGCCTGTCGGTAGATTTTTGCGAGCGTGCGCTTGTTTGAGCGACCGTGTTGCTCCACCTTGAGCCCGCAACGGTGTAAAAAGAGCCTTAGATCGGCGTGCATGGCCCAGACGGCGACTTGGCGGACGGCGTCGCGCTTTGCGGATTCTTCGTCTTCTTTTTTGCGCTGCGCCGTTCGCGCATCAGCTTCCTTCTTCTCTCGCTCCGCGCGATCCCTTTTGCGCTTTTCGAATCGTTCTTTTGCGGTTTCGCGCTCCGTGATGAGAAGGCCGATGTAATCTTCCCGTTCGACTAGGTGCGTGTCGTTGAACGACAAGCGCGTGACGCACATTTTCAAGTCTTTGAGAGACATGTCGTGCGGGCACGTCGAAATTAATTTTTCCCATGCGGCGCACTCATCCTTCCAAGACGTCTTTTCAGACGTCGTCTGCTCGCCGGCGGCGGTGGTGGTCGCTTTCGCGCCCGGTTTGGCGGTTTGACGTTTATCCCACGCCGCTCCCGCGTCGCCCTCGAAGCCGTTCTCGCACCGTTCCACCGTGGCGTGAAAGTACTGCAACGCTTGCTGGTAATGCGAGCGCGCCGCCGCAGCCGCGAATTGACTCTGTTGGTACTTCCCAGCGACAACCTGCAAATTCTCCTTGTGCCACTGTCGCAGCGACCAATCCGCGTTCCCACGCATCGTGCGCTGGAAATCCGTCTGCGATTGCGCCAACGTCTGCCGCATCGCCACCTCTGTGTGCAGCGCCGTCACCAATCTTTTATGCGCGCACTTCAACGCCGCTCTGCTATTCTTCAACTCTTCCGGGTCATCTGGCAAACCTTCCGGGGGCTCGGGCGGAATCCTCGACGAGTCCGTTTGTCTGCGCATCTCCTCCGCGTTCGCCCCACCCCAAACGCTCGGCGGGTCTCGATGCGCGTACTCCGCCTGTCGGCGGCGCTGTTCGTCGGCGACGCGCTCTCGCTCCATGCGCGCCTTGGACGCGTACGACCGCACGCGACGCCATCCTTCCGCCTGTTCCTTCTTCCCCAAACTCCCTGTCCCCGACGCATCCGTCGTTCCTCGCGTCCTCTCAGACGACGGATCTCTCGCCTTTTCCTTTTCCTCCTCCGTCGTCTCGTCGTCGTCCTCGGTGGTGTCCTCCGTCGTCGCCGGTTCCTTCCCGTCCACCCCAGTCGGGCTCTCCAAAGAACTCGATCTCCTCCGTCGTTTCACCGGCGGGGATTCCGTATCATCCGACGCGATATCAATCACGATGGCATCCCGATCGTCGTCGTCGTCGATGATGTGATTCTCATTCGGCTTTGGCTTTCTCGTCGCGTCCACAAACGCGTCCTCCGTAGCGCGTCCACCACCCTCCGTCGTCCCCGTCGTCTTCCCGACCCGCATTCCCCTCTCACCCCCCTTACGCCCGTTTTCCTCGTACTCCAGCACGTACCCGAACCGCGTCCCCCTGGCTTTACTCCACGCCAAGAAGAGCACTTCTCCCCGCTTAAGAAACGCGCGCGCGTTCGCCTTGAGCATTCGCAGCGCCCCGAATTTATCTTGCACGAACACCTCCGTCCTCGGCGTCGTTCGCAGCTCCACCGCGACTTCCGGTTCGTACTTTAGCGCGACGGAGACGATCTCTTTCGGCAGCGCCGGGTCGGTGAATCCGAGCGTCGTCGCGTCGTTCCCGACCATCACGGATGGGGCATCGGGCCAAGTCGGCAGCGCGATCGACCGCGCGCCTCGGGGCGCTTGAATCGGACGTAACGACGCGCGACGACCGCCCGTGGACGCGGACGCAGACGCGACGGTGCGGACGACTCGTCCACCGGTCGCGGACGCGTCGTCTACGTCCGCGTGGACGCCCATCGCTCGCGACGGCGACGGCGACGGCGGCGACTGAGGAGGCTCGCGCGGGAGTGACGGCGCACTTTTTGTGAATTCGGTTTCGATGCAGAGGGAGGCACTCCGCGACGCGTCGCGCGATCGGTTCGGTGCGCGCGACGACGACGACGATGGCGACGACGATGGTGACGATGGCGACGGCGACGACGGCGGCGGTACCGGTGGCGCGGCGGAACGCGGTGAAGGCGCCGACGGGGGGATGCGCGCAAAGGCTTGGGTCTGAGGGACGACGTCGAGGAGTGCGAACGGCGACGACGCGGGCGACGACGCGGGCGGCGGCGAGCCCGAGCGGATCGGTGATCAAGGACGATAGGGTGCCGGTGACGATTCTCACCGGGTTTCTCGGGTCCGGGAAAACGACGCTGTTGAACCACGTGTTGAGGGCGGAACACGGGAAGCGAATCGTGGTGATCGAAAACGAGTTTGGCGAGGTGGACATCGACGGCGAACTCGTGGCTTTTCGAGAGAGCGGGGAGGAGGACATCATGCTGTTGAATAACGGGTGCTTGTGTTGCACGGTGCGGTCGGATCTGGTGGAGATGTTGACGAGGTTGGTGAATGAAAAAAAGGGCGCGTTTGATCACATATTGATCGAGACGACGGGGTTGGCCAACCCGGCGCCGATTATTCAGACGTTTTATTTGGAACCGGCGCTGTTGGATTCGCTTCGCTTGGACGGGGTCGTCACGCTCGTGGATGCGAAACACGCGGGGATGCACTTGGATGAGGTGAAACCGGCGGGGGTGGTGAACGAATCGCTCGAACAGGTGGCGTTCGCGGATCGAATCGTGCTCAACAAGACGGATTTGGTCACCGACGCCGAAGCGGATGCGCTCGAGTACCGATTGAGAACCATCAACGACTTGGCAAAGATTGGCCGGGCATCCATGGCGAACGTGGATTTGGATTTCGTGCTCGGTGTCGGCGGGTTCGATTTGGAACGCGTGCAGGACCAAGTCTTGGGCGACGAGCCGAAAAAGACAACCACCAACGAGGCGCACGGACACTCGCACGCGCCGGGCCAAGAATCCTGCGACGAGTGCGAGGATCACGGGCACGACCACGGGCACGGACACTCACACGGAGAGGAGGAACACTCGCACTCGCACTCGCACTCGCACGGCGCTGACGGCGAATGCGAAGTCTGCGGCGAACACGGCCACTCGCATTCGCACCACGTCCACGATGACGCCGTCGGCAGCGTCTCCCTCGCCCTCGAGGGCGACCTCGATCTCGATCTCGTCAACGACTGGCTCGGTCTTCTCCTCAACGAGCGTTGGGAAGACCTCTACCGCATGAAGGGCGTGCTCGCCATTCAAGGTTGCGACGAACGTTACGTTTTCCAGGGCGTACACGCCCTCTTTGAAGGCATGCCGGATCGCGCGTGGAAGGAGGATGAAAAGCGGTCGTCCAAGCTCGTCTTCATCGGTAAAGACCTCGATCGCGCCGAGCTTCAGCGCGATTTCGAAGCTTGTCTCAGCACGCGACGCAAGTAATTTGTAACGAGTACGCGTAACAACCACGGCGCGTTTCACGCATTCTTCACACCTCGACGCGCACCCATCGAGCGATACCCGACCCCGACCGGTGAGTGACACGCACCGGTGCCAAAATGATGATGCGCCGTCGATCGCGCGTCTCTGTGCGTCTCTGTGCGATCGCGTGCGTCGTGTTTCTCGCGACGATTACTCGTTTTAGTTTCGCACAAGATGCCGATGATCCGACGACGACGGGCGCGACGAGCACGACGACGGAAACGGGCGCGCAAACGGAATGGCTCGCATCGGCGCTCCCGCGTTTCCGTGCGCGATCGGTCGAGTGCGCGACGTGTCAAAAGATGTACGCGTGGTACGACGAGCATTTGATGCTCGCGTTGATGGACGCGGCCAAGCGTAGTAGCGGCCGACGCGCGTCTCCTTCCTCTTCGTTCGCGTCCAAGTACGGCGAATTGGAAGAAGTTATCGAAGAAGCGGTGCCAGAGGTGTGCGCCGCGGGATCGATCGCGCTCAACGCGACGATTCGATCGGCGTGTCGAAGGATGATTGAGAAATCAGAGGACGAAGTCGTGGCGTTGTACTACGCCGCGGGGGCTCGATTACGCGACGGCGCGGAAGAGGGGGCGTTGGGCGAAGCCTTGTGTGGACCGCGAGGGGCGTTAGGCGGAGCGTGCGCCGATGATGACGTCGCAAGATGGACGACGGCGGAATTGGAGGTGTTGGAGGTGGAATCTGGAAAGGTTTCGGTGTTTGATTTTGATCACGAACAGGCGCCGGGAACGGCCAAGGAATTTAAGAGCGAACCGGCGGAGGCGCTTACAAAAAAGGAACCCGTCGGTACGGTTTTGAAAATCGTCGCTTCGGATTTCTACAAACGCGTCATTTTTGACAGAGATCGCGATGCGTTGATGTACTTTTCCTACCCCACCATGGCGAAGGAGTTTCACGAGGCGTACTCGCAGACGCACGCGCGCGTCGCCGAAGCGTTGGAGGACGCCGAAGACTTATTCGTCGGGCAACTCAACGTGGAGAAGAACGACGTCCCGCCGCCGTACGCGGACATGGTTGAGACCCCATCGGTTCTGTTTTACCGCGCGAGGAAAAAAGAAAATCCGAGGTGGATACCGCTGAGAACGCCGGCTGGCGAGTACATCACGGGGGAGTCGGCGCCGACGCTCGCGGATGTTTTAACCATGGTGAGTAAACACGGCAAGACGGCGGCGACGCGCGAAGCGGCGGACGTGGCGATGATACGCGCGAGTAAAGAGGAGCTGTACGCATCGCGAGGTGATAGAGATGAATTATAATTCTGAGATGGGCTACTTAGTTGCACCAATAATTCGGCGGTTCGTATCCGCGTTCGAGCAGAAACGGCAAGACGAATTCACAAAACGCGTTAAACGAAACGACATTCGTCACCGCGGCGTTTCGCACGATGCCCGTGTTATCGACAGAAACCGTCGTCGACGTTTCGACGAGTTCGCGGGCGTGCGCGGCGAGCGCGAGGGTGGAAACGATGACGAGCAGCAGCGCGAACATTTCACAAGGCGCGGCTTTATGTGAAGATCAAACGCGATGCCAAGGAAATCAAATGTTTGGTGCGTAGCCGCTACAATGTAAGCAATTTGAATATGCGAGCGTTTTAAACTAAAGCTGACGCCCTGCACTGGGCGTGCGCGCTCAGCGCAGCCTGGGCTTGTTCGAGATTGGCGCGGTTCTTGACGTTTTGCGCCCAATTGGAGACGGATGGCTCCGCCTTGGTGCCCTTGGCGGCGGCGGCGAGCGCCGCGGCGGCGGCGGTCAATTTACCTTGCGCCAAAAACGCCTCGGCGCGGGCAATGGCGCCTTCGATGCCCTGAGCGCCCTCTTCCGAGCTATCTTTCATTCGGAGTAGAGAGGCGGTGTACGCTAAACCGTGCGCGAACATTCCGCCTCCCTCGGCGGGTACGAGCGAGAGTTGACGAGCAGTCTGTCTGACGCGTTCGAGCTGTTCGGCGAGCTGAAGCCGAGTGGACACACCAGACTTGGCGACGGAATCGCTCAAGGTACCCACGATGGTGGCGACGAATGGATCATCCTTGGAACACGTCTTGAGCAATTTGAGCGTCTCGTCAAAGGCTTCACCGTCTTCCAACCTAGCGCCGAGATCGATGACAGCGAGCTCAAAGCTCTGCACCGCGTACGCGCGTTCTAGCGCCTCGCGACGCTTGGTCAAAACCTTGCGCAGCGCGCTCACGCGTAGTCGCTCGTCATCGAGCGCTTTGATGCGCTCGATGCGCTCAGCCACCAAGAAATCGGCGTGTTCAGTCTTCATCTTCGACTCCTGCTCCTTGAGCGCCGTTGCCTTGTCTCGCGCTGCTTGCGCCTTGACATTCTCAATCCGTCTCGTAGCCTCCTCGGCGCGCGCCTCGAGCACATTGATCGCCGCGATGAGCTCATCCGTCGCCGATCTTTCCGTCCCGACAACGCGCTCAAAGTTTTCAACCATCGTCGACGCGAGTTCATTGAACATCTTGACGTCAGCTTCCGATTGAATCTCCATGCCTCGCGTAATCTTTGCCTTGTCTTCGTCATTTAAAGAATCGCCGAGCGTCTTCATCGCCTCTGCGACGAGCGCCCCAGCGTTCAAATCCTTGGCGAGGTTCAATACGCTGGCGTTTTCGCGAACTGGTGGATTCGGGATGGACACCAAGGCGTCGTTCTTTGTCGGCTCCTTGTTCGCCTGTGAGGACTGCGAAAAGAGAAAGAGAGACAAAACGGTTAGTTTAGATGAATCGACGCATCGATTGACACGCACGCGATGCGATGCGCGAGGATGAAAGAAATGTTGGCTGGCTCACAGGAACGAGGCGAGGCGAAGCCACGACCCTTAGAACTCCAGCGGCGTCCGACGCGCGGTTTGCATGCGTGCGCGCCGGACAAACGTTAATTTTGGCCCGTGAAAGGTCCGGCGCGGCATGGAATAGCCGCAACAGATGAGTAATAGGCCCCGAGAGATTGTTGAGAGAATAAAAACGAGGAAAAAGCAAACTGCGACACGACACCTACCTCTGCGTTGGCGAGGAAATCCGCCGCGGCGCTAAACGCGTCGTTCAATTCCTTCTTCACCTCTTCCTTTTCATTTTCCTTTTCCTTCTCCGCGGCTGAAGACGTCGACGCCGCATCAGCCGCACGAGTTCCTTTTGACGCCGAATCCAACTCCTTCTCTTCCGGTTGTTTCACGATTTGCACCTCGACCTCGACGTCGCGTCTCGCCGCCGGCGCTTTCGATTTGGGTTTCGACCTTCTCGGCGGCGGCGGCAAATCCTCCGGATCATCCGCGCCAACGGCGTACGCCAAGTACGCGACGAGCACCGCACCCGCCGCAGCTAAAAACGGCGTTCGACTTGCCGCTTGTTGCTCTTCGTGTCCTCCGCCGGCGTTCGATGACGACGAAGACGACGAAGACGCCGCCCCCGTCGCAGGAACAGCCGAGCTCGATCCGCTCTTCGGTTTGGACAACGGTTCGAGAAGCGTCTTCGCCTCCATCTCCACCGCCGCCGCCGGTGGCGGTACTGCCGGTTTCGCCCCCGCCTGTGTCTTGACCGCATCCATTCTCGCCTGCGCCCCCGCGCGCTGTTCCGCTAAAACCGACTCGTGCAACGGAAACTTTGCAGCCGACGCGTGCGGCAACCCGCGCGGCGCCGCCCCGTTCGTCTTCGGCGGAGGCGGGTACCTCCTCGGCACCTCCACCCCGACCCGTTTCCACGTCGCCGGTCCTACCGCCTTGTACGCGACGTCATTCAACACCGACTCGTGCAACGGCGTCTTCATCGCCGCGACGTGCGGCAACGCTCGCGTTCGGCCGTTCGGCGGTTTCGCCCTTCTAGAAATCTTCGGCGTCGACGCGCTACCCGCCGACGCCTTCTTCGTCGCCCGCTTCTTCGTCGCCGTCGCCGTCGCCGTCGCCGTCGCGGGTTTCTTCTTCTTCACCGCCGTCGTCGGTTTCTTCTTCGTCGCCGTCGCGTACGTCGTCCGTTGACCACCGCACGACGCCATCGAAACACCGGCGGAAGACGAAGAAGAAGACGTCGACGACGACACCTCGGTCGCGCTTCTCACGACGAGTTCACGAAGCAGTCCCACGTTCCGCGAGACGACCGCTCGACGCGACATGGCGCACCCGTCGTCGTCGTCGTCGTCGTCGTCGTCTGTCGCGCCGGTGACAGCATCATCATCCATGACGCGATGAGAGTTCAAAAAGACAAACGAACGACGTGCCAAACCCTAACCTACCCTAAACCCTAATAGCGCCACACGTGTTTGTGTGTTTTCTAGAGGCTGTTTTCACGCTCTCTCGAGTGAGTGAATCGGCGCGGGCGAGACTGCGACTCGCGCGCGGACGTCGGCCGGACGACTCGAGCGCGAAGGAGCCCGCCTGAAGATGTTTTCGCTCGCCTCGACGCCCGTCGCGATGTCGACGCCGCCGACACCGCTCGCGGCCCGCGCGTGTTCGTCGACGGCAGCGCGGTCGCTCCCGGCGGCGACGTCGGCGCGGACGCGCGGCGGTCGCCGCGGGCGAAGCGCCGTCGTCGCCATGGCGCACCCGCGTCGGGTGGCCAAGGTGCAGCAACAGATGCGAAGGGAAATTTCCAAGATGATGCAGACGGATAAAAACCTCCGGGCGATGGTGTCGCCCGAGGAACGCATGGGGGTCGATCACTTGCTGAGCGTCATGGCGACGGTGGCCGACGTGGAGGTGAGCAACGACTTGCAAGTGGTGAAAGTGTACGTGAGCATTCTCGGGGACGAACGCGGGAAGAAGAATGCGATAAACGGATTGAAACGCATGGAGCAATACGTGCGAAGGAAGATTGGACAAAAGGTGAGCTTGAGGTTGACGCCTGAGATTCGGTTCATTTACGACGACTCGTTTGAGCGCGGGCAAAAAGTGAACGCGCTGTTGGACGAGATTCGAAGGGAGAACAGGGAAAAGACTATGAAGAAGTACGGGGATAAGGCGGCGTTGATGGCGGTGGAGGATGTCATCGCGGAACGTGGGGACGTGGAGGATGAGGATGAGTCGGATTGGGAGTCGGATGACGACTCGATTTGGGATGAGATGCTCGACGGGGTGGAGGACGCGTTGAACGATTTCGACGACGACGACGACGACGACGACGACGAGTGGGAGAGCGAGGATGGTATAAAGATTATCAACGTCTAAACGTGTTTAGTACGCCACGTGTACGCGCCTTAATTCTTGTAGTTTCAGCGGTATATTTTTTGTTTACCAGTCGGTGTGTGTTTTTATTGACATTCTTTCTACGTACATTTTCGTTTGCGTCGGTTCGGTGACGACGCTACAAGGTGCTCAAAACGCTCTGACACTTGGCAGCTAAAATCTTAACCGCCTCTTTGAAAATCGTCCCCGGGGAAATCTGCCCGATGGTTTCCACGGTGAAGATGAAATGGTCTTTGCGTTTGCGCACAGCCACTTTCTCATCCCATCCGGGTTCGCCGGTGAGTTCCCGAACGCGTTCGACGCAAAAGTCGCACCCGCGTTCGTTCACCACCTTGACAGTCTTCTTGTCGCCTTTGCCCTCGCATGCGTAACACTTGTGCGCATCGCTAAAGTTGGCGCACTTTTCCATAAAGACGTCGGCATCGGCCCCGGTGATGGGCTGGAGAAGGGTGATTTCGGGCACCATGCGGTACCAGCACGTGCCGACGGGGGACCACTTGGCGTGCTCTTGGCCCGTGCCCTTGACGCAGTGACACTCGAGCTCAATCTCCTGCCCAGGAGCGAGCTTGGCCAACAGAATGTCGTCGTGCACGCATCCAATCTCCCCTTGGGCGAAAATCTCACCCTGCGAGCGGGTGAAATTCGAGTACTTGGCTCCGTTTTCCTCTGGAAGTTCGCTGCCGTTTTCGCACCACTCGAGCGATTTCGAGTACACCGACCTATTAATAACCTCCCCAAACGTCCCATCGGCGTTTCTCTCCTTGTGACACCTCACGTTCATCTTCAAAATCACCGTGTTCCCCTCGTTTACCGTGTCGTTCTTCCCTCGGTACTCAAACTTGCTCGGATCCGCCTTGATCGGTACCAATCCCAACCGGTGCGCCAGCACCTCGTCCGCGATGACGCTCGTGTTATTCACGACGAAAACATCCTCAATCGCCATCGTCGGCACCTCAGCCAAGATTATTCTTCTAAACGCATTCGCAAACGCCGGCGAGCACCCTTCCATCTCAAACACGCACGCGTTTTCATCGCTCTTCGTCAACGCGAGCTTGAAGTCGTCGCGGAAACCCTCCACGCTAAACGCCCTGTCCAACCCCGCCGACGCGTACGCCCCTCCGTACGCCACCTCTTTCGCGTGCGCGTTGTGTTCCGCACCCGCGACGACGTATTTCCTCTGATCTTCCAGTCGTTTCAGCATCGCTTCCATCTGCGCCGTCACTTCACCCACCCCGCTCGTCGCCGCAGCGGTCGCTCCGCCGCCGCCTCGAGCCATGGTTCCGTGGATTCGCAATCACGAAGACAATCACGACGACGACGCGCACCACCCAGCCGGGGCTTTATCGACCAACCGCGCGAATCGACGCGAAAGAGCGAAGACTTTTCCGTCCACCGCCGACGCGTCGTCGACTGCCGTCTGCCGACTGCCGTCGTCGTCGTCTTTCTCGCACTCGTGTAAAAAGCGGTTCGTTCGTGTTGTTTTAAATTTACATTATTGGCGTTCTCTTTGCTGAAAAAGTGCACTCTTTTGTCGACGACGCGAACGAGCGAGGGCGTCAGACGGCGAGGCCGATCGCGGGCGCGACGACGGAGGACGGCTCGCGCTTCTCGCGCGCGTTTCGATCGACGCGCGCGAACGGAGTGGAAGGGACCGCTCGGCGCGGGCGGACGGATACTTTTACGGGAAAGGGAAGGAGTGAATTGTGTCGTCGAGGAAAAACCGTTACGACGGTGTGGACGCGCGCGACGATGGTGTCGACGGCGGCGACGACCGCGGTGGGGGATGGAATCGAGGGCGAAGGGGTGAGTGGCGATCGTGCGAACGATTCGGGGGACGGTGTGCGCGGGGCGACGACGAGCCGGCGATCGGTGAGAGTGGCGGAGAGAGTTCGCGCGGCGGCGGCGAATCGAGCGGCGACCGAGAACGACGTCGACGCCGATGACGAGGGTTGGGTGAGGAGGAACAGACGTCGACGGGGTCGGGGGAGAAGGGTGAAAAGGATTCGCATTCGTTCGCATCCTGAATTGAGAGAGTTGGGTCGTCGCGGCGAGATGCGCCTGATGACCCCGCGGGAGAGGGAACGGTACGACCCGCGTAGGACGCCGCGTCCTCGATACGACGGTGTGGACGCGGCTGGTTCTCTCGGGATACCGCACGAGATGAGTCGGTCGTCGGCGACTCCCGAGATTCGCCACGAGGCTGCTGACCGCCACCGTACGGACCCGTTTTTAGAGGGGTTTTTAGACGGCTTCCGCTCCGCCGCGCTTTCTCGCATGACGCAAGAGCCTCGGCGAGGTTTGAGCTCGGTCGAACTAGAGAAACACGCGCCGACGAGAGACGCGGGGTACCCGTGCGGGAAGGCGTGCGCTGTGTGCCTGGAAGAGCCCGCGCACGGATCTTGCGTGCGCGAGCTTCCGTGTTCGCACGTTTATCATCGAGAGTGTATCGATCGATGGTTCGATCTCTCCAACTGTTGCCCAACCTGCCGAAAACCAGTCAGACCGGACGAACACACCCCAATCATCCCGACGAGGGATCAAATCCGCCCCGATCTCGACTCTTGGGGCGCCTACGTCCGTTTGGTATCCCGCATCAACGCGCCGCTCACCACCGCGTGAACCGAACCGAACGACCAAGCGTTCGCCACCAATCCATCAAATCCGCGTTGGTTGTGGTTCTCGTCGCTCACCACCACCGCGCGCGCGCGGATCAATCGAAATATGACTGTGTCTCCCATTTTGCAATTTTCACCGTCTTAAACCGCCGGCATTCTCGTTGGTGCACACTTTAAAGTCCAAATCCGCCGCGCGCGCGCACGAACAGTCACGCAGCTTGGATTCAAGTGCCTCACACCGCGTCGCAAAGCGTGACCCACGAACGCCGAAACGTTCCCGTTGAGAGAAGACACCACACGCTGGCGACACGCGTCGCGTCCACACGCGCAGATCGATCGAACGACGAACGCGGCGACAGACAGAGGAACGAACGAATCAACATGTCGTTTGAACTCCTCTCAGACGATGACGATTTCCTCGACGCCGTCGACGT
>Ga0181585_10004654_pt1 | contig 11965 bp, 7 predicted proteins | sample 071ome_29_FD_132469 | JGI IMG/M metagenome (GOLD analysis project Ga0181585, IMG submission 132469) | Coastal salt marsh microbial communities from the Groves Creek Marsh, Skidaway Island, Georgia - 071407BT metaG (megahit assembly) | ecosystem: Environmental > Aquatic > Marine > Intertidal zone... | reverse complement strand
TGATTGCTCTTCTGATAATTTATTTTGCTCAGTTTCAATTTTAATTTGCTCTAATTTTGCAAGTTGCCTCAATCTAATTTCTAAGATTGCATTAACTTGAATATCAGATAATTTAAATTTCTTAGAAAGCTCTTTTTTTGGCTCATCAGATTCTCTAATAATTTTTATAACCTCATCAATATTCAAATACACAATGGCAAGGCCATCAAGAATATGAAGTCTATCGTTAACCTGGTCTAATCTATTTTCAAGCTTTCTAGTTACAGTAATTTTTCTGAATTTTATCCATTCTTTAAGTAACTCATCTAATGCAAAAACTCTTGGATTTCCAGATAATGAAATTAAATTCATATTAAATCTATATGATTTTTGTAAATCTGTTGTAGCAAATAAATGGTTCATTACATCATCTGCATTAACTCTATTTGATTTTAATGATATGACTAATCTTACTGGCTCCTGATGGTCGCCCTCATCTGCTAAATCAACAATCATGGGAACTTTTTTATTCAACATTTGATCAGCAATCTGTTCTAAAATTTTTGAACCAGATGCCTGATATGGAAGCGAAGTTATTACAATATCATTTCCCGCTTTATCCCAATCTGCCTGTATCTTAAATCCACCTCTACCAGTTGAGTAAATTTCTAATAATTCTTCTGTATTAGCTACGATCTTTGCGCTATTTGAAAAATCTGGACCTTTTATAATCTTTAAGAGGTCTTTTGTTGTTGATTTGGGATTTTCTAAAACATGAATTGTTGCGTCTAAAACTTCATTAATATTATGAGATGAAATATCAGTAGCCATGCCTACAGCTATGCCTGAAGTGCCATTCAATAATATTGAAGGAACCTTAGCTGGAAAGATAACTGGCTCCAATAAAGACCCATCAAAATTTGGTTGCCAGTCTACAGTGCCTGCTTTTAATTCATCAATTAAAAGTTTTGCAAATTTTGTAAGTTTTGATTCTGTATACCTCATCGCAGCAAATGACTTAGGGTCATCTTGCGAGCCCCAATTGCCTTGACCATCCACTAATGGATATTTAAAAGAAAATTCTTGAGCCATTAAAACCATTGCTTCATATGCAGCAGAGTCTCCATGAGGATGAAACTTACCAATTACATCTCCTACAGTTCGAGCAGACTTTTTATATTTCGAACCTGCATCTAGACCAAGCTCTGACATTGCATAAAGTATTCTTCTTTGGACAGGTTTTAGGCCATCTCCAATATTAGGCAGAGCTCTATCTAAAATTACATACATTGCATAATTTAAATAAGCGTCTTCTGCATATTTCTTTAAACTAATATTTGATTCTTGTTTACTCATTTATATCTCAGCTAATGATCCTTTTTTTTCAAGCCATTCTTTTCTGTCACTCGATCTTTTCTTTGAAAGTAGAAGATCCATAACAGAATTGGCGTTATCGCTTGAGCTAATAGTAAGATTTACCAGCTTGCGTGATTGAGGGTCCATGACTGTTTCTCTTAATTGTGATGGATTCATTTCACCTAAACCCTTAAATCTCTGTATATTAATTTTTGGTTTTCCTTTTTTCTTTTTAAATTCATTAACGATAATTTCTTTTTCCTTTTCATCAAGGGCATATCTAACTTCGTGGCCACAATCTATCCTGAAAAGCGGCGGCATTGATACAAATATTCTGCCTTCTTTGACTAAAGGCCTGAAATGTCTTAAAAATAGTGCACATAATAAGGTTGAAATATGCAGCCCATCTGAATCAGCATCAGCTAATATACATATCTTCCCGTAGCGTAATGAACCTAAATCATCATTTCCAGGAGTAACTCCAATTGCAGTCGAAAGGTTTTTAATTTCTTGTGATTTAATAATGTCAGCGCTCTCAAGATCCCAAGTATTTAAAATTTTTCCTCTCAAAGGCATTATTGCTTGGAATGCTCTTTCTCTAGCTTGTTTGGCTGAACCACCAGCAGAATCACCTTCAACTAAAAATAATTCTGTTTCGTTTAAATCCTGACTATTACAATCTGAAAGTTTGCCTGGAAGAGCAGGCCCCTTTACAACTTTTTTTCTAACAACATTTACTGAGGCTTTTGCTCTTGATTGAGCAGAGCTGATTGCTAGATCTGCAATCTTTTCACCTTCTTCAGTATGAGTATTCAACCAGATGCTTATAAGATCCTTAGTTGTTGAGGAAACAAAAGAGGCATGATCTTTGGAATCAAGTCTTTCTTTTGTTTGTCCTGCAAATTGAGGATTTTGCATCTTAGACGAAATTACAAATATAGCATCCTTAATAACATCATCTGAGTTAAGTTTAATACCCTTTGGGATTAGATTTCTGTAGTCACAAAACTCTTTAATGGCTTCAAGAAAGCCTGATTTAAATCCATTTAAATGTGAGCCGCCTTGTTGAGTGGGTATTAAATTCACATAAGTTTCTTCTAATTTATTTTTAGAAGGTGTGAGAGACCAATTAATAATAAAATCAACTGCCTGAATATCACCTTCTTTATTGCATATAATTGGATCTTCAAGAAGAGTATCTAAATCTTGAGCAGCATCATCTATGTATGACTTGAGCCCGTCCTCAAAATACCAACTCTCTCTGAAAGATTTTTTTTCATCAAAAAATTCTATTGTAAGTCCTGGGCACAAAACTGCTTTTGCTTTCAATAATTTAATAAGGGATTTAGTATCAACTTTATCAGTTTCAAAGTAATCCTTATTTGGTTTAAATTTAATGCTTGAGCCTGTATTTCTTGCTCCAACTTCACCTATTACGCTAAGATCATTAACCTTGTCACCATTAGAAAAAGTTATTAAGTGCTCTTTTGCATCTCTTTTAATTTTTGCTTCAAGGTTTTGTGAAAGAGCATTTACAACTGACACACCCACCCCATGCAATCCACCGGAAAAGTTGTATTCGTTTCCAGAAAATTTAGCTCCAGCATGGAGTTTGCATAGAATTAATTCTATACCAGATATTTTATGCTCTGGATGTATATCAACTGGCATTCCTCTGCCATTATCAATTACTTCAATAAATTGATCTTTATAGAGAATGATTTTTATTTTTGAGCAATGTCCTGCCAATGCTTCATCTACAGAATTATCCAGTACTTCTTGTATAAGATGGTTCGGGTTAGTTGTATCAGTATACATCCCCGGTCTTTTCTTAACTGGATCGAGGCCTGATAAAACCTCTATAGCTTTTGAATCATATGAAGATTTAACCAACTTATACTGCCTTATAAATTTCAGAACCCTGTTTTTTGAATTCTTCTGATTTCTGTTTCATTGAATCCTCTATGTTTGTAATATCAATAGAGTCAATTGAACCATAATTTTTTCTAATATCTTGAGAAATCTTCATAGAACAAAACTTTGGACCACACATTGAACAAAAATGTGCCAGCTTGCTTGATTGTTTTGGAAGCGTTTCGTCATGATAATCTCTGGCCGTCTGAGGATCCAAGCCTAAATTAAATTGATCTTCCCATCTGAATTCAAACCTGGCTTTAGAAAGAGCATAATCTCTTGCAAAAGCTCCTTTATGTCCCTTACCAAGATCTGCTGCATGAGCGGCAATCTTATATGCCATTAAGCCCTGCTTAACATCTTCTTTATTAGGAAGACCAAGATGCTCTTTAGGGGTTACATAACAAAGCATGGCTGTGCCGTATGACCCAATTTGTGCAGCCCCAATAGCAGAAGTTATATGATCATAACCAGGCGCAATGTCGGTAGTTAATGGGCCAAGTGTGTAAAAAGGCGCATCATGACATAAAGACTTTTCTTTGATTACATTTTCTTCTATTTGCTGGATTGGTACATGGCCTGGCCCTTCAATCATCACTTGAACATCATGCTCCCATGCTCTTTGTGTGAGCTCACCAAGAGTTTCAAGCTCTGAAAATTGAGCTTCATCATTAGCGTCTGCTATAGATCCAGGCCTCAAGCCATCGCCCAATGAAAAAGAAACATCATATGCCTTCATAATTTCACAAATGTCATCAAAATGAGTATATAGAAAATTTTCCTTATGGTGAGCTAAGCACCAGCCAGCCATAATAGACCCGCCTCTGGAAACTATACCTGTTAATCTATTGGCGGTCATTGGTACATATCTCAAAAGCACTCCTGCATGAATAGTAAAATAATCTACACCTTGCTCAGCCTGCTCAATTAAAGTTTCTTTAAAAATATCCCAATTAAGATTCTCAGCTTTGCCATTAACCTTTTCTAACGCTTGATAGATAGGCACAGTACCAACAGGAATAGGTGAATTTCTAACAATATTTTCACGAGTTTCATGAATATTTTTACCTGTTGATAAATCCATAATTGTGTCGGCACCCCATTTGGTAGACCATAATAATTTTTCAACCTCCTCTTCAATAGATGAAGTCACTGCAGAATTACCAATATTTGAATTTACCTTCACTAAAAATTTTCTTCCTATAATCATAGGCTCAAGTTCTGGATGATTTACATTTGCTGGAATGATTGCTCTCCCAGATGCAATTTCATCTCTAACATACTCAGGAGTTATACTGTCTGGCATATTGCCCATGCCATTAGGAATCTTCACACCAAGCTGCTTAGCTTGTTCAAGAAGAGCGTTTTCTCTGATTGCAACATACTCCATTTCTTTAGTAATAATCCCTTTTCTTGCATAATGCATTTGTGTAATTGATTGATCAGATTTAGATTTCAGAATATTTTTTTTATTACTTAAGTCTGTATTTTTGATTAACCATGAGGCTCTTAATTTAGGTAACCCCTTTTTAAAATCATGCTTGTATTTCTCATCTCCCATAGGGCCTGTCGTATCATATTTAAGAAAGTTTGGATTTTCACTGGCCCCGTTTTCTGTTTGGGTTGAAGTAACATCAATAAGCTTAAAAGGTATTTTTAGATCGTTATTTTTTGAATCTATATATATTCTATTTTCTGAGTCTGAGTGTAAAAAGTTAAAAGATCGTTTTTCCATATAAAGTTTTAAAAGTATTTTACTTATTCTACTCCATGTTAAATAAATGATATTTAAAATAGATGAAATAAATGCATTATTTAAAAGATTTATTAATGTATGAAACTTTTATTAGGATTCTATGTCATATCATTTGAAAGAATTAGCTATTATAAAAATTCATTTATTATTTTAATGTAAAGCATCCTTTACATAGAAGCATATAAATGTTTACAATGCTAACATTAAAAAATTAAGCTAAAATACTTCTATGAAATTAATATTTAATAAATTCTTTTTAAGTGCAATGTGTGTTTTTCCATTTATTGCTCATGGGGAAAGCTTATTAGATATTTATAATGAAGCTCTAGAAAATGACCCTACTTATAAAGCGGCTGAGTATACTTTTTTAGCTGACAAAGAGCTAATGATTCAAGGAAGGGCTGCATTGCTCCCAAATATTTCTATAAGTGGCACTACTAACTGGAATGAATATTATCAAAATAAAGTATTACAACAAAACTATAACTCATTTGGTTCTCAAGCTACTTTGAGCCAGCCTTTATTAAGATTAGATTATTGGTTTAATTATAAAAGCTCTAAAGCTCTTACTGATGCGGCTGAGGCAGATTTTGCTTACGAGCAACAAAACCTGCTTGTAAGAACAGCAGAGGTATATTTTGGTGTGCTTAGAGCAATAGATAATCTCAATGCTGCCATTTCTGAAGAAAAAGCTATAAAAAAACAACTTGATCAAGCCCAACAAAGATTTGAAGTTGGCTTATCAGCAATTACAGAAGTTCAAGAGGCTCAGCTAGCCTTTGATTTAAGTAGAGCTTCAAAAATAAATGCTGAAGGCAATCTTTTTTCTGCTAGAGAATCTTTAAATGCATTAATTGGCAGAGAGGTTTTTTCAATTGATGAGCTAGGCAATGAACTAATTATCACTGAACCAACCCCAAGCTCAAAAGAGGCCTGGGTTGATAAGGCAATAGAAAAAAATTACAAACTTAAAGCTTCTCATTTAAGAAAAAATGCAGCAAAAAATAATGCCAGAAGCTCAGCATCAAATCACTTACCTAAAATTAATATTGCAGGCACAATAAATGAATCTGAAACTAACCAGTTTAACTTTGAAGGTTTTGATATTAATGGCCAAGGAATACCTGTACCAGAGGTAACTGGCAGAAGAAATTATGCTATTCAATTTAGCATGCCAATCTTTCAAGGTGGTTCAGTAAGTTCTAAAAGAAGACAGGCATATGCTAATTATGATAAAAGTATAGAAAATGCACTTTTTATAGAAAGATCTGTTATTCAAGAAGTAAGATCGCAATACTCAAATGTAATTACTTTGGTGGCAAATGTTCAAGCTCAACAACAAGCTGTAGTGTCAGCAACTAGCGCCTTAGAGGCAACTTCAGTAGGCTATAAAGTTGGGACTAGAAATGTTGTAGATTTACTTCAAGCTGAAAAAAATCTATATAGTGCTGAAAAAAATCTTGCAAATGCTAAGTATGATTACATACTTGCCAATTTAAGACTGGCGCTTGCATCTGGAACAATTTCTCCACAGAATATTATTGATATTAATAATCTACTAAACTAAATATATGCCAGAGCTCCCTGAGGTTGAAACTACCATGTCAGCCCTTCAACCATTCGTTGAAAAAAAAATAGTTTCAGTAGACATAAAAAATAGAAATTTAAGATGGAAAATTGAGAAAGATTTTGAAAATAATATATCAAATAAAAAAATTATAAGTATCACAAGAAGGGCTAAATATATTATTTTTAATATGTTAGATGGTTTTATTATATTGCACCTTGGAATGTCAGGAAATATTAGAATCCAAGATCTTAAAAGCAACATATATAAAAAACATGATCACATTATTTTTTATCTTAAAGATAAAAAAATTATATATAACGATATAAGAAGGTTTGGATCAATCCACTTCACTCATGATCTGAAAGACCACTTTTTAATTAAAAACTTAGGACCCGAGCCATTGTCAAAAGATTTTAATAAAAAATACTTATTTGATATATCAAGAAAATCTAAGACAAATATTAAAAATTTCATAATGAATCAAAAGGTTGTTGTTGGCGTTGGAAACATATATGCATCAGAATCTTTATTTCATGCAGGAATCAATCCAAATAGAACAACAAACTCTATAAGTGAAGATGATTGTAAAAGACTTGTTAAATCTATAAAAAATATCTTAAAAGTTGCCATAAAAATGGGTGGCACCACATTGAAAGACTTTTACTCTGTTGATGGCTCGGAAGGATATTTTAAAATTAAACTAAAAGTTTATGGTAGAGAAAATAAAAAATGTAGATCTTGCAAAGGAGTTATTAGCAAGATTGTTCTTAACCAAAGGTCAACTTTTTACTGTGACAATTGCCAGAAATAATTATGAATTATCCAGCTTAGCAATAAGCGCTTTCTCTACAACCGGATGAACAAAGTTAGATATATTTCCTTTAAGGTCTGCAATCTCTTTTATTAAGCTAGAAGAGACATATATTAAAGATTCTTTTGGTGTTAAAAATATGCTTTCAATATCGGGTGCGAGTGCTCTATTCATTGTGGCCAACTGAAATTCATACTCAAAATCAGCCACCGCCCTTAATCCCCTAACAATAGCAGAGGCTCCATAGTCTCTTGCTAAATCAACTGTAAGTTTTCTTGGAAAACCTACAACCTCAACCTTTGGATGATCCTTATAAATTGTCTCTGTTAACTTAATTCTTTCCTCAAGGGAAAATAAAGGGTTTTTTGATTCGCTTTTAGCAATTGCAACTATTACTTTATCGAATAAATAACATGCCCTATCTATAATATCCATATGCCCTAAAGTTATGGGATCAAATGAACCTGGATAAATTGCAACTTTCATATACAAATCATACTAAACAATATTTGTTATACAAAATTTAGTTATGAGTTTTTTTTAGCTCCTCTTTAAAGAAATTTCTAAGTAAATTTATATTTTCAATTAGAGGGTATGTTGGTCTGGCAATAATTGCTAGTTCTCTGTGCGGGCTTGGTTCATTTAAAAGAACTTTTTGTAAATTTGTTTTAGTTTTTAAAAGTTGATTAATTGCCATTTCTGGAACCAGTGTTGTGCCAAGGTCTCCTGCAACTAATTCTATTAAAGTATTAAGGTTTGATGCAGCCATTTGGTAGTTGTTACTATTTTTTGAAATATTGCATGCTGCTAGCGCATGATCTTTTAAACAATGCCCATCTTTCAGTAGCATTAATTCCTTGGTATCAAGATCCTTTGCTCGTATTCTTTTTCTCTCTGAACTAAATCGATTTTTATGATGTATATAATAAAAATCCTCTTCCCAAAATTTATATGCTTTCATCCCTTCTAGATTATAAGGCAAAGCAAGAATAGCTATATCAATAACACCACTTTTTACTTTGGAAATAAGCTCAGCTGACTGAGACTCACTTATGGTTAGTTTCAAATTAGGAAAATTTCTTTTTAAACCCGGAAGAATAATTGGAAGGAAATATGGGCTAATAGTGGGTATTATTCCTAGAGATATATTTGAAGAAAGTGGTGGCTTTTTAATCGCATTTAAATTTTCAATATCATCATATTCTAATTTTATTAGCTTTGCCTTTTGAATAAACTCTTTACCAAGCTCAGTCAAAATAACTTTTTTATTATCTCTCTCAAATACTTTAAAGCCCAAGCTGCTCTCCATTTCAGATATGGCATTACTTAATGTTGATGCAGAAATAAAACACCTATCAGCAGCATTTTTAAAATGCAATGTTTCAGATGCAGCAATAGCATAATTAATTTGTTTTATAGTAATCATTAATGTTTTGTTATATCGAATATAAAATACATTATTATTATATTTAATAAAACTAAAAAAATCTGTAAAGTATTAGTAATCTATTATTTTGGAGGAATAGTAAATGGATAATGAAAATAAATGTCCTGTCATGCATGGGGCATTAGCAAGTAACTCAAATTCTGGTACATCAAATAAAGATTGGTGGCCTAATCAATTAAATTTAAGCATCTTACATCAACATGATTCCAAGTCAGACCCAATGGATGAGGGTTTTAACTACAGAGATGAATTTGCAAAACTGGATTATGAATCCTTAAAGAAAGATTTAAATGATCTGATGACAGACTCCCAGGATTGGTGGCCTGCTGATTATGGTCATTATGGTCCATTTTTTATAAGAATGACTTGGCACGCAGCTGGAACATACAGAACTGCAGATGGCAGAGGTGGGGGCGGTACTGGTGCGCAAAGATTTGCTCCATTAAACAGTTGGCCTGATAACGGCAACCTAGACAAAGCAAGAAGACTTTTATGGCCTATCAAGCAAAAATATGGGAAACAAATAAGTTGGGCTGACCTCCTTATATTAGCTGGAAATGTTGCTATTGAATCAATGGGTGGTAAAACATTTGGATTCAGTGGCGGCAGACCTGATATTTGGGCACCAGAAGAAGATATTCATTGGGGAGCTGAAAAAGAATGGCTTGCAAATGAAAGGTATAGTGGTGAGAGAGATTTAGCAAATCCATTAGGTGCAGTCCAAATGGGATTAATATATGTAAATCCTCAAGGTCCTGATGGCAATCCAGATCCATTAGCTAGCGCAGTAGATATTCGTGAAACGTTTGGAAGAATGGCAATGAATGATGAAGAAACTGTAGCCCTTGTTGCTGGAGGCCATACATTTGGTAAAGGTCATGGTGCTGGCCCAGAAGAGAGCGTTGGAACAGAGCCTGAAGGTGCTCCTATAGAGCAAATGGGCTTTGGCTGGACTAGTTCACATGCATCCGGTAAAGGAAGCGACACAATTACTAGTGGATTTGAAGGCGCTTGGACAGCTAATCCTACTCAATGGGATAACGGCTACTTTGATCTGCTCTTTAAATATGAATGGGAATTAGTTGACACCCCTGCTGGAGCAAAAGTTTGGCATGCCATAAATCCTGATGAAAATGATTTAGCGCCTGATGCTGAAGATGCATCAAAGAAAGTTCCTACTATGATGACTACTGCAGACATGGCTCTTCGTGAAGATCCATCGTATAGAGAAATATCTAAAAGATTTCATGAAAACCCTGATGAGTTTGCAGATGCATTTGCAAGAGCTTGGTTTAAACTTCTCCATAGAGACATGGGGCCTAAGGTAAGGTATATGGGTCCTGAAGTTCCTGATGAAGAGTTAATCTGGCAAGATCCAGTTCCAAGTGGTAGCTATGATTATGATGTAGATTCAGTAAAATCTAAAATTCTTGAAAGCGATCTCACAATTCAAGAGATGGTAGAAACTGCATGGGCTTCTGCCTCAACATATAGAGGCTCTGATATGAGGGGTGGTGCTAATGGCGCAAGAATAAGATTGGCTCCTCAGAATAACTGGGAAGTTAATAAACCAGAACAGCTTGATAAAGTGCTGAATGTTTATTCAAAAATTTCTGAAGAAACAGGTGTATCTGTAGCTGATATTATTGTTTTAGCAGGCAATGCTGGTATAGAAAAAGCATCTGGTAAAAGTGTACCATTTACCCCAGGCAGAGGAGATGCATCTCAGGAACAAACTGATATTGAATCTTTTGAGGTTTTAGAGCCTGTATCAGATGGTTTTAGAAATTATCACAAGGCCGGATTAAATGCTCCAGCTGAAGAGTTTCTTCTTGATAAAGCTCAATTGCTTGGACTGACCGCACCAGAGCTTACTGTCTTGTATGGTGGGATGAGATCTCTTGGAATAAGCACAAATGATTACGGGCTCTTCACTGATAACAAAGATGTATTATCAAATGATTTCTTTGATACCCTTTTAGATATGAGTGTTGCTTGGAAGCCAAATGGTACAGGTAATTCATATGAGGCATTCAATAGAGTTTCTGGAGAAAAAGAAAGATCTGCAACAAGAACTGATTTAGTTTTTGGATCTAATTCTCAACTAAGAGCTCTTGCAGAAGTATACGCAAGTCATGATGCAAATGAAAAATTTGTAGATGATTTTATCTTAGCCTGGAATAAAGTAATGAACGCTGACAGGTTTGATATATAAATCTTCATATTCTTTTTTTAAAGGGTGAATTTATTCACCCTTTTTTTATCTATATATAAAATAATTTAATATCAAAATTGTATATAAAAACTTTATATATTAATGTAATTTAACTTGCTAAAAATTAAGCATTTGTGATAAATTTTAGAGTCAATTATTATTAAAGGGAGAGTAATAATGAAAAATATTTTTCTTATACTTGTCGGATTAGTTGCAATGCCTACATTTGCAGCAGGTGGTGGAGACCTTGATGCATCAGATATGACTGGAGTTAGTTTCTGGTTAGTAACTGCTGCTTTATTAGCTTCTACTGTTTTCTTTTTCATTGAAAGAGATAATGTAAGTGCTAAATGGAAAACATCATTAACTGTATCTGGTTTGGTTACAGGTATCGCATTCTGGCATTATTTGTATATGAGGGGAGTCTGGATTGAAACAGGTAGTTCTCCAACAGTATTTAGGTATATTGATTGGTTACTAACTGTGCCACTTCTTATCATTGAATTCTATCTAATCCTTAGAGCTGTAACTAATGTGGCTGGTAAATTATTCCTGCAACTATTCTTAGGTTCATTAGTAATGCTTATTTTTGGTTATTTAGGTGAATCAGGTGCATTGGGTGCTATGCCAGCATTCATAGTTGCAATGGCAGCATGGATTTATATGATCTATGTGCTGTATGCGGGTGATGGTAAAACAGCAGTTTCTGCTGCTAGTCCAGCTGTGCAGTCAGCTTATAGAACCATGATGATTATTATCATTGTTGGTTGGGCTGTATATCCAGCAGGATATGCTGCAGGTTACTTAATGGGTGGAGAAGGAGTTTATGCTTCTAACTTAAACCTTATTTATAACCTTGCTGACTTTGTGAATAAAATCCTCTTTGGATTAATCATATGGCATGTAGCTGTTAAAGA
>Ga0181585_10004652_pt1 | contig 11968 bp, 10 predicted proteins | sample 071ome_29_FD_132469 | JGI IMG/M metagenome (GOLD analysis project Ga0181585, IMG submission 132469) | Coastal salt marsh microbial communities from the Groves Creek Marsh, Skidaway Island, Georgia - 071407BT metaG (megahit assembly) | ecosystem: Environmental > Aquatic > Marine > Intertidal... | reverse complement strand
GCGGGAGAAGTATGGGGAAGGCGCACGGGATCGCGTCGCAAACTTCCATCTATCGAACGGCGCCAGTATCGAACGCATCAATTTTCCCGCCGATGTCAGTCGGCGCGGCCAGAAGCAGTCAGCTGGGCTGATGGTGAATTACCGCTATCGGCTAAAGGACATTGAAACCAATCACGAGTCCTACTACGGCAAAGGCGAGATTGCCCATTCACGCGCCATCAGCGCTCTGCTGAAAACACACCTCTAGAGACGGGGCAGGGCCGGGTTCCGCAGGGTTTTCTGATCTGCGTCAAGAAAAGCGATCTTCAGGGTTGACAAAATAGGGATAAGGAATAAAATGAGAATCATTCGCATTCCTATTTTTACAACGCAATAGAAAACCAAATCTGGAGACCTTGATGAAGCTTTCTTTTTTCCGCAGCCTTGTCACCACCTTGGTGGTCCTCGCAACGAGTCTTTCCCCGGTCATGATGCAGGCCGCGGAGTCCAATGAGGTCAACGTCTACAGTTATCGGAAGCCTCAGCTCATCGATCCGATGTTTGAGGTCTTTACTGAACAGACCGGCATCAAGGTCAACTCGGTGTTTGCTAAAAAAGGCATGCTGGAGCGCCTCAAGAGCGAGGGAAGAAACAGCCCCGCTGATCTGGTGTTCACGGTCGACATTGGCCGGCTTTCCGACATTAAGGATGCTGGGCTGACGCAGCCCGTCGATAGGGTGCAAGTCGACGGCAACATCCCGGCTCACTATCGGGATCCGGAAGGGCACTGGTTTGGGCTGACGACCCGAGCCCGGGTTATTGTCGCCTCAAAGGATCGTGTTGGGCCGGGTGAAATTGGAAGCTACGAGGATCTGGCTGATCCCAAATGGCAGGGACGCGTCTGTACCCGATCTGGCAAGCATCCCTACATGGTTGCCCTCACTGCGAGCATGATTGCCCATCACGGTGAGGCAGAAGCCAGGAAATGGCTGGCCGGGCTGAAGAGTAATCTGGCACGAAAACCCCAGGGCAATGATCGGGCTCAGGTGAAAGCCATTAAGGAGGGCGAGTGCGATCTTGCTGTCATCAATCACTATTACATGGTGAAAATGCTCAAAGATCCGGAGCAGGTTGCCTGGGCGAATGCTGTGAATATGGTTTTCCCGAACCAGGATGGTCAGGGTACGCACATGAATGTCAGTGGTATGGCCCTGACCAGACACGCTCCCAACAAGGCCAATGCGATCAAACTGATGGAGTTTCTGGCAAGCGCGCAGGGACAGGAAATGTACGTTCAGAAGAATGGCGAATACCCGGTAAAGGCGGGCGTCCCTCTGAGTGCGCTTCAGAACTCCTGGGGTTCATTTAAAGCCGATTCGCTGAGTCTTGCTGTGGTTGCCGATCATCGTGCTGCCGCTATTCGACTGGCGGATGAGGTGGGCTATAACAACTGAAGCGTCAATCGAGTATGACGCTTTTTAAATTCAGATGATCCTGATACACACTCACCAGCTTCCGCTCGCTCCATCATTTTGGCTTCTGTAATCTCTACCGGTCAGGGTGAAAACCCTCATGAGCATCTCTGGCGGCCGCGTCGCGCTCTGAATTGGTGGACTGGCGGCGCTATTCTGCTCGCCGCGCTTGCCGTAATGCCTGTCGCTGCGGTTCTAGTGTTTGCTTTTGGCGACAGCGGCGATATCTGGACACACCTGGTTAAGACGTCGCTTTTTGGTTATGTCAAGACGACGTTGTGGTTGATGCTGGGGGTGGGTGTCAGCGTTCTTGTCACTGGTGTCTCGACCGCCTGGGTGGTGACGATGTGCCGCTTTCCAGGAAGAAAAGTCTTCGAGTGGCTGCTTTTGCTGCCGCTGGCAATGCCCGCGTATGTGATTGCCTATGCTTACACGGATCTTCTGGAATTCGCGGGACCCGTCCAGGGACTATTGCGAACGATCTTTGGCTGGCAGACCGCAAGAGACTACTTCTTTCCAGAAATCCGTTCCTTGGGGGGTGCCATTATGATGATGGGACTCGTTCTCTACCCATATGTCTATCTCCTTGCCCGGTCTGCGTTTTTGGAGCAATCCGTAAACGTTCTGGAGGCAAGCCGAACACTCGGGAGAGGGCCCTGGCGGACGTTCAGTTCTGTCTCTCTCCCGGCGGCACGGCCGGCGATTGCTATCGGAGCGTCTCTCGCGCTGATGGAGACCCTGAACGACTACGGTACCGTGGATTTTTTTGCGGTCTATACGATGACGGCCGGGCTCGTTGATGTCTGGCTGGGTATGGGCAGTCTCGCCGGAGGTGCCCAGATCGCGACGACCATGCTGGTGTTTGTGGTTTTGCTGATCATGCTGGAGAGAATGAGTCGTCGGCATCAAAAGCTGTATCAGCAGGCCGGTAGCCGTTACAAACCTTTGCCGGCGTACCGATTGCGTGGAGCAAAAGCGCTCGCTGCCGTTACGGCGTGTGCTCTGCCTGTGTTGGCTGGATTTGTTATTCCTGTGGCGGTACTCGGACGTCTCACGCTGATCTATTTCGACCGTGCCTGGACTCCTGAGTTTCAAGTGTATGTGTTCAATAGCGTTGCGCTGTCGGCGGCTGCCGCAGCCATCGCGCTGACGATTGCGCTGTTTGTGGCGTATAGCCGTCGGCTGCACGGCGGAAAACTTCTGGCGTTTGGCACGCGGGTGGCCACTTTGGGTTATGCAGTGCCGGGCGCCGTTTTGGCTGTGGGCATCCTTGTCCCGTTTGCGGCGTTTGACAATGCCGTCGACGCGCTTTTGCGCCAAACCCTGGGTATTTCATCGGGACTGTTGCTAAGTGGCACGGTCGGCGCCGTTTTGTTTGCCTACGTCGTGAGATTTCTGGCGATTGCCATGGGGCAGGTCGAATCCAGTCTGGAGAAGGTCTCACCTTCTATGGATATGGCTGCGCGCACACTCGGTTACCGAGCGGGGCAGACGCTGGTGCGCTACCATCTGCCGTTAATCCGAGGCGGCATGCTGACCGCGGCAATGATTGTGTTCGTCGATTGCATGAAGGAACTCCCTGCTACCTTGCTCTTACGCCCGTTTAATTTTGATACGCTGGCGACCCACGTTTACGAATTTGCCTCTGATGAAATGCTGGGAGAAGCCTCCCTGGGATCACTGACGATCGTTGGGGTAGGGTTGATTCCGGTCGTGTTGCTGAGTCGCATGGTTTCAAGAACCCGGCAGACGCTGGGTGAGTCCGCTGGCCAAACCCAATGAATTCAATTTCTGCTCTTGGTACAGACGATGCCTTGGCGACGCCGCGGCCACTGCTTGAGGTGCGCGGTATCTCATGCAACTATGGCCTCGAGCGTGCCGTTTTTGATCTCAGTCTTACGGTACATCGCGGGGAGCAGGTTTGTCTGCTGGGGCCGAGCGGCTGCGGCAAGACAACCGTCCTGCGCGCGATTGCAGGATTTCACTCGGTTCTCACCGGCGGGATCTTTATCAATGATCTACAGGTGTCAGCCCTGGGAGCCATGGTGCCGCCCGAGGCGCGCAGGGTGGGCATGGTCTTCCAGGATCACGCTTTGTTTCCCCATTTGTCGGTTCGCCAGAATGTCGCGTCGGGGTTACGTTCGCTCTCTGCAGGAGAGCAGAAGACTGCTGTGGATGACATGCTTGACCGGATGGATATATCACGCCATGCCGAAAAGTATCCGCACGAACTGTCGGGCGGTCAGCAGCAGCGGGTGGCGCTGGCCCGGGCGCTCGCTCCGAAGCCGTTGTTGTTGTTGATGGATGAACCGTTTTCCAATCTGGACCAGGAACTGAGGGAGCACATGGGTCAGGAAGTGTCCGACCTGCTGAAAGAAAATGACATCACCTGTGTGATGGTGACGCATGATCAGAACGATGCTTTCGCTTTGGGAGATCATGTCGGCGTGATGGCTGATGGGGCAATCGTTCAATGGGATACACCCTACAACCTCTATCATCAGCCGCGCACACACTTTGTGGCGGATTTCATTGGCAACGGTATCTTCCTGCCAGGCACTGTCTCGGGACCCATCCGTGTAGCCACTGCATTAGGCGAGCTTGAGAGCGATGAAGCACTCGACAGGCCCGTGGAGTCACCGATTGAAGTGCTGCTGCGGCCCGACGACGTGGTTCATGATCCAGAGGGCCCGATTCGTGCGACGGTGCGCCGGCGGGCCTTCAAGGGCGCTGAGATTATGTATACGCTGCGTACGACTCAAGGGATCACCTTGTTGGCACTCTTTCCAAGCCATGCCAATTATGAGATCGGGGATGAGGTATCAGTGCGCCTCGCGGTGGATCATTTGGTGGTGTTTGACCGCGATCCCGAAGACTGAACCCGCCGCTCAGCCAGGCTCGTGCGGTGTCAGATAGGCATCCAGCAGAGAAAGAGTGTCACCGCTTTCCTTGACCTCCATTCGGGCCACGGCACGGTGGTGGACCTCATCGGGACCATCTGCATAGCGCAGTGCTCGACCCCAGGTCCAGTGATCTGCGAGCGGCGTATCTGGGCTCACCCCCATTGCCCCGAAAGTCTGCATGGCCCGGTCAAGTACCGTCGTGTGCAGCAGGGGCACCAGTGCCTTGATCATGGAGATCTCCTTGCGCGCGGCCTTGGCACCTTTTTCATCAATCAGCCAGGCCGTTTTCAGGACGAGTAAGCGGGCCTGCTCGATTTCGATGCGGGAGCGGGAGATCCACTCAGCAACGCTGCCGTGCTCATGCAGGTAGCGGCCGAAAGTTTTTCGCTCCTGCGCCCTTGCGGTCATCAGTTGAAGTGCAAGTTCGGCCGCTCCGATGGATCGCATGCAGTGATGAATCCGGCCAGGACCCAGTCGGGCCTGGGCTAAGGCGAAACCGGAACCTTCTTCACCGAGTAGGGAACTTGCAGGCACCCGCACGTTGTCAAAGGTAATCTCGCAGTGCCCTTCAGGATGGTGGTGATTGACGACCGTCAGGTTTCTGACCACGGTGACCCCCGGCGTATTCATCGGCACCAGTACCATGCTTTGCTGATGATAGGTATCGGCATTGGGGTCGGTTTTTCCCATCAGGATCAGCAGTTGGCAGTTGGGATGTGCGGCATTGGTGATCCACCACTTTCGGCCGTTGATCACATAGTGCTCGCCATCACGCTCGATCCGGGTCTGGATGTTGGACGCGTCAGACGAAGCCGTATCGGGTTCGGTCATGGCAAAGGCAGATCGAATCTCACCGTTCAAAAGCGGTGCCAGCCATTGCTCGTACTGTTCCGGAGTAGCAAACATGTGCAAAAGTTCCATGTTGCCCGTATCCGGAGCGCTGCAGTTAAAAGCCTCTGAGGCCCAGCTGATCCGCCCCATGATTTCTGCGAGCGGCGCGTACTCCAAATTGGTCAGCGGGGTGCCTGGTTCCTCAGGTTTCAGGCCCGGCAGGAAGAGATTCCACAACCCTTGCTGGCGGGCCGTGGTTTTGAGCTCTTCCATAAAGGAGACGGGATACATGCCGGCGTGAACTTCCCTGCGCCAGTCCTGGATTCTGGGGACGATATGCGTATCCATAAAGTCCTGAATCTGACCACGTAACCCCTCGACCTTGTCGGTGTAGGCAAACTCCATAGTATTAGCTCCTGAGGATCAGCAATGATGCTATCAGGGATAGGCGGGAATTTTCAAAAAGTCGGCCCTGAGGAGTCGATTGCGGATCCCGGTTCTTCATGGTTTCAGCACGATCTTCCCTCGTACCTCACGCCGTTCGATCTGCGACAGTGCTTCAGTGGCCTCTTTCAGCGGCATCACTGCGTGCAGGTGGGGTTTGACGCTGCCGCCTGCCGCCATGTCGAAAAGCTCCCGATGATTTGCCTGAGCCTGTGCAGGGTCGTGGTGACAGAAACTGCCCCAGAAGACACCGACGATGCTGTAACCCTTGACGAGTGGAAGATTGAGAGGAATCTTGGGGATTGCGCCTTCAGCAAATCCGATCACCAGCCAACGACCATTCCACGCTGTTGAGCGGGCAAGGGACTGGGCGAGATCACCGCCCACCGGATCAAAGATAACGTCCGCGCCTGCACCACCGGTCAGGGATTTCACTGCTTCGCGAACATCATTCTCGCCGGTATGGATGGCGATGTCGGCGCCGTGCTGTTTCGCGATACGCATTTTGTCCTCGCTGGAACAGGCCGCGATGACATGTGCGCCAAGGGCATGGCCGATCTGAACCGCAGCAAGACCGGGACCGCCCGCCGCGCCGGCCACCAGCAGCGTTTCCCCGGGGCGAAGGGCTGCCCGCTGCACGAGGGCATGATAGGCCGTGCCATGGGCGCAAAGCATGGCCCCCGCGTGATCAAAATCCAGTCCGTCAGGTATCGCATAGGCATGACTCGCTGGCACTGTGACAGCCCCTGAGTAGGTGCCAAAGCGCGGACTCATGGCAGCAACACGGTCGCCCACTGAAAATCCCTGAACGCCTTCTCCCAGGGCGGCAATCGTGCCGGCACATTCGATCCCCGGCGTAAAGGGAAGCGCAGGCTTGACCTGATACAAGCCGCGAACCAAGAGGGCATCGGGAAAGTTCACCCCGATGGCATTAACGTGGATCAGGACCTCCCCGGCATTGGGTACAGGGTCAGGCAGTTCCTGTATCGAAAGATTTTCGACCGATCCAAATTCGCTACAGACAATCGCTTCCACAGATTACTCCTCCCCGTTCATTGCAATATCCAATCCGAGTTCGGCCAGCAACGGAGTCAACGCGCCGACCTGATGTGCCTGTTCGCTGGACGCATTCCCCTCCAGCGCCCGCTTGAGCACCCCCTGGCAGATCGCTGCCAGCCTGAAAAAACTGAAGGCAAGATAAAAGGGCCAGTGACTGATCGGCGGGATTTCCCGAAGTTCGCAGTACTGACGGATCATGTCGGCCTCCGGAGGGATGCCCAGCGTTGACCGCTCGACTCCAGCGAGTCCCCGAATCTGTTCATGGTGCGGCATACGAAGACACATGCAGAAGTAAGCCAGATCCGCGAGAGGGTGACCGAGTGTCGAGAGTTCCCAATCGATCACGGCCTGGATCCGGGTGCTGTCAGCCGTCATGATGAGGTTATCCAACCGGTAGTCGCCGTGAATCAGCGCACTTTGCCCATCATCGTCCGGCATTTCCTGACCGAGCCACTGAATCAATGACTCCATCGCTTCGATAGATCGGGTTTCGCTGGCACGATACTGATCCGTCCAGCGCTTGATCTGGCGTTCGAAGTAGCTGCCCGGCCGCCCGAAATCTGAAAGCCCGATACGGCTGGGATCGATCGAGTGCAGCGCAGCCAACACACGGATCTCATCGGCATATATCGAGGCCCGCTCAGAAGTATTCAACTCCGGCAGGGCCGGATCCCAGAAGATGGAGCCATTCTCATACCCCATTATGAAGAAAACAGACCCGATCACGTTGACGTCTTCACATAGATGAAACATGGCAGGCACGGGAACTTCTGAACCCGCAAGTGCATCCATGACCCTGAATTCCCGTTCTACGGCATGTGCTGACTTAAGCAGTTTGCCCGGCGGCTTGCTGCGCAGCACATAGTCCTGATCTTCGCAATGCAGCCGGTAGGTGGGATTGGATTGGCCACCGGAGAACTTTTCTGCCGACTGGATAGTCCCAATGGCTGGAACGGTCTGCAACAGATAGCGCTGCAGACGACTGATATCAAGACCGGAGTCGCGACTCATGAGGGTTCAGGTGACGAAGACGCCGGGGAGGATTGCCCTGGCATCTCGCGCTCTTCTTTTTGCTGCTCGCGCCAGAGTTTTGCATAGAGGCCATTCTCGGCAAGCAGTGTCGGGTGAGTGCCACGCTCGGTGATGGCTCCCTCCGCAAGTACCAGAATCTGGTCTGCCTCGACGATAGTCGACAGGCGGTGAGCGATGACAAGAGAAGTTTTTCCTTTGGAGATCTCGGCAAAGTTGCTCTGGATTTCGCGCTCTGTGGTGCTGTCGAGGGAGGAAGTCGCTTCATCGAAAAAGAAAATCTCGGGATCACGCAATAGGGCCCTGGCGATAGCGACCCGTTGCTTCTCTCCTCCTGAGAGTTTAAGGCCCCGCTCACCCACCAGCGTTTGATAGCGTTCCGGCAGGCGCTGGATAAAGTCGTCGAGCTGCGCTGCTTCGGCCGCCGCCAACACCTGATCTTCATTCGCTTTTGGATTGCCGTAGGCAATGTTGTAGTAGATCGTATCGTTAAAGAGCACGGTATCCTGAGGAACGACCCCTATCGCCTCACGAAGGGAATGCTGGGTGAGTGCCCGAAGATCCTGCCCGTCAATCAGAATACGACCCGCCTGTGGATCATAAAAGCGCAGCAAAAGCCGGCTGATGGTGGATTTGCCTGATCCCGTGGGGCCGACGATGGCGGTGGTGGTTCCTGCATCCACTGCCAGGTTGATGTTTTTCAGAATGATACGGTTGGTTTCGTAACTGAAACTGACGTCCTGAAACTCGATGACACCACCTTCATGACGAAGAGGTTTGGCGTCGGACGCGTCAGCCACGTCGGTTTTTTCATCCACCAGAGCGAAGAGGTTCTCCATGTCCACCATGGACTGGCGAATTTCCCGGTACACCGTACCGAGAATATTGAGCGGGATCGCGACCTGCAGTAAATAGGTATTGACCACGACGAAATCACCGACCGTCATATCTCCGTTACGGATATCAAAGGCGGCAAGCACCAGCATCAGTGTCACGCCGAGTGTCACGACACCTGCCTGTGCCACGTTCAACAATGAAAGACTTTCCCGCGTTCGTACGGCGGCCTTTTCGTAATCCGCCAGTGCTTCATCCAGACGGGCGACTTCGTGGGATTCGTTGTTGAAGTAGCGGACCGTCTCAAAGTTGAGCAGAGAATCCACGGTTCGACTGCCGATGTCATTTTCAGCGTCATTCATTTCGCGGCGGATTCGGGTTCGCCAGGTGGTGATGACAAAAGTCAGCCATACATACAGCGCGATCGTGACGATCGTGATCGCGGTGTAGGCAAAGCCGAAAAGCGCCCAGAGTATTCCGCCGATCAGCAGCAGCTCGATAACCGTGGGAACCACATTGAAGGCGACGAACGACAGCAGAAAGCGGACGCTGTTGGTGCCCCGATCGATAAAGCGGTTAAGAGCGCCGGTTTTTCGGGAAAGATGAAAACGGATCGAGAGCGAATGAAGATGCTCGAACACTCGCAATGCCAGCGCCCGCACGGCATGCTGGGCCACCCTTGCAAAGAGTGCATCACGTAACTCGTTTAGCGCAAGAGACGAGAGTCGAAAGATCCCATAGGCAAGGATCACAGCGAGCGGGATACCCAGCCACAGGTGGGTCTCATTACCAAGATTGCCCAATTGGTCGACAGCATCCCCCAGAACGAGCGGTACCATGACGTTCGCCGCTTTTGCCAGTATGAGGCTTAACAGGGCCAGCAATACCCTGGTTTTGAGGTCAGGCCGTCCCTGCGGCCAAAGAAAAGGCAGCAGTGTGGCGAAAGTCCTGAGGGAATTTGAGGGCGGAGCCGGATCCATATTGTTAGTGCGCAGCGTCAGCGGCAGAGCAGATAGGCCTCTGCGCTGATAGGCAAGATCATCTTACTGCTTGCCAGGTGAGCGGCGGTTCATCCATCAGCGCCGCCTGCTCACGCAGGTCGAGAATATGCTGCTCCCAACTGCGGGAGGTATTAAACCATGGGAAGGCGCGTGGAAAGGCTGGATCGTGCCAGCGTCTCGCTATCCAGGCAAAGTAGTGCATGAGGCGAAGCGTGCGAAGGGCCTCAATGAGGTTGAGCTCCGCAGGGTCAAAGTCGGCAAAGCCCGTGTATCCCTCAAGCAGCACCTGCAGGGTCTGTTCACAGTCTTCCCGCTCGCCCGAAAGAAACATCCACAGATCCTGTACCGCCGGCGCCATGCGTGAATCATCCAGATCCACCATATGCGGGCCTTTCTCCGTCCAGAGAATGTTGCCGCGATGGCAGTCGCCGTGGGTGCGGATCAATTTGAGGTCAGGGCAGCGCTCATAGCACCAGGTTACCCTCTGAATCAGATCCTGAGTCAGCGACTCATAGGCGGGAATCAGTTCGGTGGGAATGAAATCATGTTCAAGCAGAAAGCCGGCGCACTCGCTGCCAAAAGTCGTGACATCAAGCGTCGGCCGGTGCTGATAGCGTTCTTTTTTGCCGACGGCATGCAGGCGCCCGATGAAGCGGCCGAGCTGACGAAGCTGCTCGGCGTCTTCAAAGTCCGGAGATCGGCCCCCGCGTCGCTCAAAAAGGGCAAAGCGGTATGGCCCAAATGCATGCAGCGTGGCGCCGGCGCTATCGGCAAGAGGCGGCACCAGGTCGATGTCTTGTGAGGCAAGGTCCAGGGCAAAGGCGTGTTCTTCCAGGATAGCGGCATCGCTCCAACGGCCCGGCCGGTAAAATTTGGCGATGAGCATACCGCCATCTTCAGTCCCCAACTGATAAACGCGATTCTCAAAACTATTCATCTCGAGCAGCCGCCCGTCACATTGAAATCCCTCGCCGTCGACGGCACAGAGCACCGCTTCAGGTCCAAGCCCTTCATAGGTGGTCATTGACGTATCGGTGTCTGACATGGCATTCAAGCTGAAACAATATCGGGTGGGGCAGGCTTCATGCGCAGGGCCAGCACGATCAGCACGGCTCCCACCGCGATGAACCCGCCAAAGACGCTGCAGACCTGGTAGATACTGAGTCCGGCGTCGATCAGCATCCCCATGACCACCGGACCTACCGCGGAGGCAAAAACCATCAGGGCCAGATAGAGGCTTTTGATGGCACCAAGATGTTGCGGTCCGTAGAGTTCCGCCCATAAGGCCGAGGCAGAGGTGTGGATGAGCCCTGTGTGCAGGCCCATCATGATCATATAGGGAATCACCCAAAAAGCCCGATCTGCGGTGGCGAGCATGAAACACGCCCCCATCAGCGGAATCAACATAATCTGGATCACGCGCTCGGCCCGGAAGCGATCGATCAGCGGTCCTGCAAAGAGGACAGTAATGATCCCTGCCAGGGCATAAAAGATATAAGCCCCGGTGATCCATTCCCCGGACCAGCCCTTGGCGTCGGCGACATTTAGATGATGAAAAAAGAAAGCGGTCACGATCATCGGCGAGGACAGTATGCCGGGGGCCATGACATAGAACCTGACGTCGCGGAGCACTTGCCCTCTAGTCCACGAGACCGCATTTGAGGCCACAGAGTCTCCCTGGGAAGATAGCTGGCTGAGATACCGACGATGAAAGTGGTGATGATTGCTCAGCAGCCAGAGTGTTGCGGGAATCAAGGTGACTCCCACCAGAATGGCGGCGCTGGCGTATGTCCAGCGCCAGCCAATGACTGCGATGAGGACCACCGCCAAAAAGGGCAGTACCGCCTCGCCAACGCTGTATCCCAGTGAGGCGACCGCAATAGCGCGGCCGCGCTCCCGATCAAAATACCGCGCCATGCTGGTAATCGAGATATGTGATGCCAATCCTTGTCCGGATTGCCGCAAAAGAAATATGGCGACCACGAGCATGACCGGACCCGATGCCAGAGAAATACAGGCACAGGCCGCGAGCAGGCCGAACGCAACCGCGATCGAATAGCTTGAGAGCGAGAATCGATCAATCAGGGCACCAGTGAACGGCATCAAGAGCGCACTTGCCAGTGTGCCGGCAAGGTAGATGCTGCCCCAGAGCGTATGGCTCAGGTCAAACTCAGCCTGAATCTGTGGTCCGAATACCCCGATGAAGTAAGTCTGGCCAAAACTTGAGTAGAAGGTCATCAGAAAACTGAAGACCACGAGACGGCCGTTGATGACGAAGAGTTGTCGATAGGCGGCGAGAGACTTTTTCACAAGTAATCAGGCTTCAGGTGCTGGAGACCGCCTAAGATGTTCTTGGCGGAAGACGGCTTGACTGTCGATCAGGTGCCCGGTTTGGGGAAGCGGACGATATCACAGG
>Ga0181585_10004637_pt1 | contig 11985 bp, 11 predicted proteins | sample 071ome_29_FD_132469 | JGI IMG/M metagenome (GOLD analysis project Ga0181585, IMG submission 132469) | Coastal salt marsh microbial communities from the Groves Creek Marsh, Skidaway Island, Georgia - 071407BT metaG (megahit assembly) | ecosystem: Environmental > Aquatic > Marine > Intertidal... | reverse complement strand
CTGCGCAGGCATTATTTTCTATAATTAAGCGCGTTAAATATGCAATATCTTGATCATTCTCAGAGCGCTCTAAATTTGCAAGTGGAGTTGCGATTAGACCGGATTGGTCAGAAATGGCTAGGCCAAAGCGTTTCGTGCCAAAATCTAATGCCAAAATGGCATTATTTTGGTAAGCGTCTTCTTTAATCCTGTGGATATTCTTAATTATTGGCATTTTTAAACTTTTCTGTATAATAGCGCACCTAAACAATAATGCTAGAGCGATGACAAAAATAAATAGGGCTTTAATTTCTGTATCAGACAAAACCGGTTTGGACAAAATAGTAGAATATTTAGATCAAAATCAGATAGAGATTATCTCTACCGGTGGAACATGTAAAAAAATCCAAGAAATTACCCAAAATGTTATCGAGATCTCAGATTATACAGGTTTTCCTGAAATTATGAATGGTCGCGTTAAGACTTTGAACCCATTTATCCATGGTGGTGTGCTTGCCAATCGCGATATGGACTCGCACCAAGCAGATATGGCCAACAACAATATCAAGCCAATCGATCTTATAATTGTTAATCTATACCCCTTTGAGGAAGTTGTTTCACGTGGGGCTGAATTTAACGAGGCAATCGAGAATATTGATGTAGGCGGGCCTACAATGGTTAGGGCGGCAGCTAAAAACCACAAACATGTAGTGATTATCACCGACCCTAGTGATTACGATACTCTAATTGAAGAATTAAAGAATAATAATAACGAAACTAGCCAAGAATTTAGAAAGAAGATGGCTATTAAAGCCTTTGCTAAAACTGCTAAATATGACACTGCAATTCATGATTGGTTCCAAAGCGTAGATAATGGCAATGGTGGCGAAGATTTAAGCGTTAAAGCTAGTTTAAAACAAGAGTTAAGATATGGTGAGAATCCACATCAGCAGGCAAAATTATATAAAACTTCTAACTCCGGTATCGTTGGTGCAGAGCAGATTCAGGGTAAAGAGTTAAGTTTTAACAATATTAACGATGCAGATAATGCATATAGCCTAATCAAAGAATTTAAGGAGCCAGCAGCTGCGATTATCAAACACGCAAATCCTTGTGGTGTTGCGGTAGGAGATAATCTTCATCAGGCTTTTACGAAGGCTCTTTCTTGTGATCCAGTAAGTAGTTTTGGTGGAATTATCGCTCTAAACAGAGTTTTGGACAGAGAAACGGCAGAAGCAATCAAGCCAACTTTCTTTGAGGTGATTATTGCTCCAGAAATTTCAGAAGAAGCAAAAGAACTTTTAGCAACTAAGAAAAATATGCGCATCTTATTACAGCAAGATTTAGAGCAAAGTAACAATGTGCGAATTCAAACAGTTAGCGGCGGCCTTTTGGTTCAGGATCAAGACATTAAATCTATTGAAGAATCGGACTTAAAGGTGGTTACTAAGCGTGCTCCTACAGATGCAGAGTTGGCGAGTTTATTATTTAGCTTTAAGGCGGTAAAACATGTGCGTTCAAACGCAGTATTATTTGCTAAAGACCAAATGACTACCGGAATAGGTGCTGGCCAAATGAGCCGCGTAGATTCAGTTAGAATTGCTACCCTAAAACTAGAAGATTACTGTAAAGAAAATGCAGGATTTAGCAAAGATGGTATGGTGTTAGCATCTGACGCTTTCTTTCCATTCCCAGATGGTCTAGAGCTAGCGGCTAAAGCGGGCGCTACAGCAATTATCCAACCAGGCGGTTCAATTCGTGATGATGAAGTTATAGCAAAAGCCGATGAACTAGGCGTTGCAATGGTATTTACGGGAGTGAGGCACTTTAAACACTAAGCTGGCTTAGTGTCTATTCAAAATTTAAAATAGAATCAAGTTCTTGCTTGATTTGCGCTGATAGTTGCTTAATCGTTTTGCTTGCATCAACAACCTTAATTTTCGGGTCATTTTTGGCATAATTTAGGAAGCCTTGGCGAATGCGTTTGTGGAAATTCTTATCGAATTGTTCAAATCTTTCATCTTTATTGTTACGCTTTCCAACTCTTTTTTTAGCAATTTCTGTATCCAGATCGAAGATTAAGGTTAAATCAGGCTCAAAATTTTGCATGAAGATGTTATTGAAGCTGGCGATTAACTCATGTGAAAGTCCTCTAGCTGCGCCTTGATACACAAAAGTTGAAAGACAGAAGCGGTCAGAAATAACATGCTTCCCTGCCTCTAGCGCTGGTAAAATTACGCGATGTAAATGTTCGTTACGAGCAGCATAGATAAGTGCTAGTTCGGTTTCTGGTAATATCTTATCTTTATCTCCCGTAACTATGATATTGCGAATCTGGTCAGCCACTTTTGTACCACCAGGCTCTCTGGTAAAGATAAACTGATCTTTGGGTAGGGATGATTTTAGGATCTCAATTTGCGATGACTTGCCGCAGCCTTCCCCTCCTTCGAGTACAATAAACTTACCCTTGCTTAAATGGTTTTTCATCGCTATATTTGGCTTCAATTAATTATCGTTATATTATTAAGTTAATGGCTAAAAAAAAACAAGGCTTTATCGATAGACATTTTATCAAACCAGTGCGTCCATTGGGAAAAATCTTTGGTTTTATTCCTCAGATACTACCTTTCGTATCAAAACAGAAAGTAGAATTAGATAAATGGTCTGAAGTTGCTAGAGAAAGGCTAAAGAATCCTGCACAATCGAATTTTGTGCTAGGAAAAGAGTTTTTTGGGAAAAATAATATCGGTGATGCCGTAACTAGATTCAAAATAGCGGTATATCTAAAGAAAGATTATAGCGAAGCTTATTTCTGGTTAGGAAAGTCATATTTAATCCAATCTAAAATTGCCAAAGCTAAGGCGGCTTTTGAAAAGGCTAAAGAATACAAGCTAAAGAGCGAAGAGTTTGATTATCTTTACAATGTTTATAATAAGCAAAAAGGTGATGTTAGACCTTCTGCAGCTTTGTATAAGCTTTATTTTGATAAATTCTCTGAAGTGTTTGATGAATATTACGTAGAGAGTTTTGAGTATAAGGGTATTGAAAAGGTTGCGAGCTTATTTACAACCCACAATGACAATAACAAAGCCTCTATCTTAGATCTGGGTTGTGGATCAGGTTTTTTGGGTAAAAATCTAAAAGAACAAAATAATAATTTCAGCGTTACGGGTTTAGATTTTTCTACTGAAATGCTTAATTCTGCAAAGCAGATTAATTATGAAGCAAATGAGGGCGAAGAAGTTATCGATTTAAGCAAAGATGAGAATAAGGCGATCGAGAGTAAAAATAAGGTTTATGACTTTCTAGTAAAAACTGATCTATTACAATATCAAAACAGCCAAGAAACCAAATATGATGCGATTCTAGCGCGCGGAATTTTCAATTATATCAAAGAGCCAAAAGAAGCCCTTAAAAACTTAAAATCTGCAACTAAAAAAGATGGTCTGCTAATTTTCTATACTAAGTCAGCTTTTAGCAAAGAGCAGCTTAAAGAAATCGAAGAACAATATAGCTTTCCTTTTTTCTGTAATCATTATGCCCATTCTGAAACAGATATTAAGAAGGCATGCAAAGATAATTCATTCAAACTTGTAACTTCTCAAGATTTCAAACTAGAGAAAGACAGCAAAGCCACAATTTACGTTTTCAAACGCAGCTAATTATGAATAAATACGATGTAATAATCATAGGGGGCGGACATGCTGGCTGTGAGGCTGCGTCTGGTGCAGCGCGTTTAGGGGCTAAGACTTTGCTGGTCACTAAAGGTGCTGATAAAATTGGTGAGATGTCGTGCAACCCATCAATAGGTGGGGTAGCTAAAGGAATTATAGTAAGAGAGATTGATGCGTTAGGTGGTGTGATGGCTAAAGCTATAGATAGAGCTGGAAGTCATTTTAAGGTGCTTAATGCAAGCAAGGGGCCAGCAGTACATGGACCACGTGCCCAGGCTGATCGTGCGCTTTATAAACAAGCTATGCAAGAGCTACTTAATAATCAGAATAATTTAGATATTATCTCAGCTTCTGTTGAAGAAATAATCACGGATCAGAAGCAAGTAACAGGAGTTAGGCTAGATGATGGTGAAATTATTGAATCTAGCAATGTGGTTTTAACCACGGGAACCTTCCTTAAAGGTGTAATCCATGTCGGTGATAAGCAAACTCCAGCTGGTCGTAAGGGCGAAGAGCCTTCTATAGGGCTTTCTGATTGTCTTTATAGCTTAGGCTTTAATATGGGGCGCTTAAAAACAGGAACTCCTCCTCGTATTGACGGTAGAACGATTAATTATGAGGGAATGGAAGTGCAAGAAGCAGATGATCCTCCCCTACCCTTTAGTTTTGATAATGACGAGATAAAAGTGCCGCAGATTCATTGCTGCATTACTTACACAAACCCAGAAACTCATAAGATTATCCAGGATAATATAGAGCGTAGTGCGATGTATTCGGGTAATATAGAAGGTGCCGGACCACGCTATTGCCCTTCAATAGAAGATAAAATCACTCGTTTTGCAGATAAAGAGAGGCATCAGGTATTTCTAGAAAAAGAAGGTCTGGATGATGATACGATTTATCCAAATGGCCTTTCTACCTCGCTACCAGAAGATGTGCAGGAGGCTTATATCCATTCGATTAAAGGGTTAGAGAATTGCAAAATCACTCAATATGGTTATGCCATAGAATATGACTATGTGGATCCAAAAGAGCTAAAATTGTCCTTAGAAACAAACAAAGTATCTGGGTTGTTTCTGGCCGGGCAGATTAATGGTACAACTGGCTATGAAGAAGCGGCAGCTCAGGGAATAATGGCGGGCTTTAATGCGGCATTAAAAGCGCAAGGTAAAGAGGCTATAACTTTAAGCAGAGATGAGGCTTATATAGGTGTTTTAATAGATGATTTGGTGCGTTTAGGTACTAATGAACCATATCGTATGTTTACTTCACGAGCTGAATATCGCCTAAGACTAAGGGCAGACAATGCCGATCAAAGACTAATGCCTAAAGCAATAGAGCTAAATTGTATTTCACGTGAAACAATAAATAGATTCGTTGAGAAGCTTGAGGAAATTCAAAGGCTTGAAGGCGCCCTAAAAGAATATAATTTAACCCCTAACGAGGCTGAAAAGCACGGGTTACAAATAAATAAAGACGGTAGAAGAAGAAGAGGCTTTGATCTACTAAAATACAAAGATATTACCTATCAAGATCTAGCAAAAATCTGGCCATATTTAGCTGAGTTCAAGCAGCCCATTATTGAGCAAGTAGAAATACATGCAAAATATCATGATTACATCACCTTACAAGAGCGTGATATTGAGATATTTAAAAAAGATGAGAGCATTAAAATCCCAGCAAACTTTGATTTCAAAGCTTTATCCTGCCTTTCAAACGAAGTAAAAGAAAAACTAACCCAAATAAACCCCGAAAATCTAGGCCAAGCAGCAAGAATCTCCGGAGTAACCCCAGCGGCGATAGTGGCGATATTGGTGGAGATTAAGAAGAGGCGGAAAGCTTAGTTTTTCTATTTTGAATTTTAAATTTTGAATTATGGGCATCAGGTCGCTTTGCTTCTGATGTATCAATTTAATTTCGTTCAAACGCCACTAAGGCTTAAAGCATGCGTGGCATTTGAACGCTCTTAAATGAATTTACGCGGCGAAGCTCGCGTGCCCTCAATTCAACATTCAAAATTTCTCAAACCTCCACTTCTCCATCGCTAAACTCGATTTTTGCCGGTTTCTGGAAGTGGTCTTTTGATTTAATTAGTTTGCCGTCCTTGGTTCTTACTACTGAGAAGCCGCGTTTTAGGGTGTTTTTGTAGCTGTAAGATTCTAGGAGTTTGGTAAGGCTAGTTAATTGATTACTATTATTGGTTAGATAGTTTTTAAATTGTGAATCCAGGTTCTTGTGGCTTTGAGCTACTTTATTGCTGATTTCGTTTAGGTTGGCCTCTAAGAGCTCTTTATTTAGTCTCAGATTACTAATTCTTTGTTCGTAATCTTTCACATTATTTTTAAACAGATTATCTAGGCTAAGAGTTAAGGTTTTTAGTTCTGATTCTTTTAGATTTATCAAATCTTTGGGGTGCAGAATATTTAGGTAATTTAGTTTAGTACTTAAATTCTGCATATGGTTATTTAGTACTCTTTTTGCTCTTTCACCCAGAATATCTATTTTTTGCATGAGCTCAGCTTTGTCAGGCGTAGCTAGCTCTGCGGCTGCGGTTGGAGTTGGGGCTCTTAAATCTGAAACAAAATCAATTAATGTAGTATCAGTTTCGTGGCCAACTGCTGAAATTAGAGGAATCTTTGAAGCAAAAGTAGCTCTTACTACGATTTCTTCGTTAAAACACCATAAATCCTCGATGCTGCCCCCTCCTCTAGCAACAATTATTAAGTCTGGCTTATCTTCAAGTTCATTTATTTCATTAATTGCATTGGCTATTTGCAATTCTGCCCCTCTACCTTGTACGGCAACTGGGTAGAGCATTATTTCACAAGGGTAGCGTTGCTCTATGCGGTGGCAGATATCGTGAAAAACTGCTCCGGTTTCAGAGGTAACTACAGCAATTTTATTAGGAATCTTAGGTATTGCTTGTTTATTTTCAGCTCTAAATAAACCTTCTGCTTCTAAAGCTTTCTTTCTTTTTTCAAAAAGCTCCATCAAAGCCCCCTGCCCTGCAAGCTCAATACCAGTAACTAGAATTTGATAATTTGAACGAGCTTTATAGGTGGTGATTTTACCGGTAGTAACAATTTCTAGCCCTTCTTCTGGCAGGACCTTTAGATTGCTTGCAATATTTCTAAAACAAACGGCATTAATAACCGCATCTTCGTCTTTTAGATTAAAGTAAATATGGCCAGATGAATGAATTTTGAGCCCTGAGATTTCACCTCTGACCCGAATATAAGAAAAATGGTCTTCTACTACATTCTTAACTGCATCAGCTACTTCACCTACTGTATATTCTGGAAGATTGGGGTTTTTAAATTCTCTATCGAACATTAAATTCCTTTAAAAATTCTTTTTGCTTAGCGGTTGCTCTGATTATTCTAGGTGGAGTTAGCGAATAATCAATAATTGCAGAAGCATCGACCGTTTTAGTTTCAAAATCATAAATTGCTAATTTGTTTTTATATAATTTGAAGAATTCTTCTTTATTAAATTCTTGGCCACTTAAGTTGGCACTAGTCGCAACTAAGGGCTCCCCTATTCGTTCAATTAAAGCTGTTAGATCAGGGTTTTTAGGTATTCTAAGGCCAATATTCTGGGTTTTTAGATTGATATAGCGCGACAGAGTAAAAGGCAGTTTAAGTGAGGCTATTACTGTGATGGGTTGCTCACATTCGAGCAGCTTTTTTATATCTTTATTTAAGTTAATGTAGTTCTTGGCCATCTCTACTCCACTTACAAGTAGAGCTAGAGGCTTATTGCTATTGCGGTTTTTCAATTGATAGATGCGCTGAACCGCTTTATCAGAACTAGCTTTGCATAATAAACCCCACACTGTATCTGTAGGCATGCAAATAACTTCTTCTTTTTTTAGTTTTTTATATATATCATCTGAGACAAGATTTTTCATGGTAAAATGTTTAAATTTCTAAAGGAGCAAAAACTTAAAAAAGCAAATTACGCTAATCCAACTAAGCGTTTTCTAGCATATAGTATTGATAATTTTATTCTAGTAGTTATTCGCTATATTTTAGGGCTAATCTTAGTAATAACTTGGTATTCGAAAAGTTTTATGTTATTTGCCAATGATTATTCGGATTTAGTAAGGGATGGGCAATATGATCCTAGATCTACTTTAGATTTCTTTAAATATTTCATTACCCAGGGTATTTTGTATGAGACGATATTTTTGTTTTTAATCCTATTCTCAATCTGCTCAATATATTGGATTGTTATGCCTGCGACCCGCTTTGGTGGCACGATAGGTAAGATAATCTTTAAGTTAAAGATAGTTAACGAGAAGAATAAAACATTGAGTTTAAAAGAATCTATGTTTCGTTATTTAGTTGGACTTATACCTTGGGGATTTCATGTGATAGTGATAATTTCCATTTTTGCCAAAAATATAGTACTATTGTTATTAGCAGTATTGCTTGTAACTTTCTGGTATGAGCCGAGGTTAATTCGTAGATCATATCTGGCAGTACATGATTTAATTTGTAATACAAAAGTTATTAATGCTGAAGGCAACAAAACAACCAAGAAATAGAGCTTTTACCCTGGTAGAATTAGCAATATCGATAGCTATCATTGCTGTCTTGCTATCAGGTGTTACAGCGGTATCAAGCTTGGCCCACTCAGCTCGTATTCAGAAATTTATCCATGATCTAACGGTTATTAGGGCGGCTATGGTAGATTTTGAGAACCAATATAATTACATGCCCGGGGACATTCCAAACGCGGTCAGTTTTTTTGGAGCTGGAAATTGCCCAGACCATGGATCAATGTCACAGCTTACATGTAATGGAGATGGTAACGGTATCATTGGTAGCATTTATAGTGCGGATGGTGGGCTTGCTGAGCATGCCTATATATATAAGCATTTGACTCTAGCGAATATGTATAAAGGTGTTTTTACACCAGATGATCATGGTGGCACATATTATTATTCTGTTAATGAGAAGAACACTCCTGCATTTAATGTAGATGGTTTGACTGGCTATTATGCTTTTTGGGGCCCTGCATCCAAGGATTATAGATATGATATGAATGCTAATGCTATAGTTGAGTTGGCTGCGGGGAATACAGAAAAGCCGTATAGGCCGGCAATGCGTGGTACCACAGTTTACAAAATAGATTTGAAAATAGATGATGGGCAAAGGTCGAAAGGCAGAATGATTACCAGTAATGGCGCGGAGTATGAGAGTACTTGTAGTTATGCTACCAAAAAGAGGGCGTGCAAAATTCATATAAGAGAAAGAAGATGATTAATAGAGCATTTAGTCTAGTAGAATTAGCGATGGTAATGGCAATTATGGCCGTGTTATTAGCTGGTGTTACAGGAGGGGCAAGGTTAATGGAAAGTTCTAGATTAAATAAAATAGCTCTAGATCTAACAGAAATAGAGAGCTCAATTAAAGCTTTTGAGCTCGCTTATAAGGCTCTGCCTGGGGATCTAAGCAATGCTCAAAGCTATTTTGGTAGCACTCTTTGTCAAGATCACGGCTCTCATTCGGTACTTACTTGTAATGGGGATGGTAATAATGAATTGGGTAGTTATTATACTTCGGAGGGTAAAAGGGGGGAGCATGCCTATGCTTATTTGCACATGCAATTAGCTGGTGTTTATAAAGGCCGCTATGCGCCTCATAGTTCTACAGCAGATGATTATTGGACGATTTCGGATTTAAATACCCCGAGCACATATACCAAGGCCGGTTTAAAAGCTTATTATGCTTTTTGGGGCAACAATGTTTATGGAGATAGTAGATATATGATAATGCTGGGTAAAGCGCGCGATACAGATGATGGAAACCATAACAAGCCTTATGATGCAGCATTTTCTTTAAATATGGTTAAGAAGCTAGATTATAAAATCGACGATAATGACGTCACAACTGGAAGAATGCGTTCTACTAATTCTACCGATCAGGGTACTTGTAACGGGACAGATGAAATAAAATGCCGAATTCTGTTCTATGAACAAGCTATCTAGGCTTTTTGCTTGAAAACCAGGCATCTAGCTAGGCCTGCTAGATCATGTTTTGATTCTTCTAAAAAGAAGCCCTCTTTTTTAAATATTTCTGTAACTGATTTTTGCTGTGTGCAGCCAATTTCTAAGATTACTAGCCCATTTTCCTTTAAATAGATTTTAGAGGTTTGTGCTATTTCTCTGTAGAAATCTAGGCCATCTGTGCCTCCATCTAGGGCAAGTATAGGATCGTAATCTTTAACTTCTGGTTCTAGCTCTAATATCTCTGCCTTATCAATATATGGTGGATTAGAAATAATTAAATCATATTCACTATCAACTTTCTCAAACATGTTGCTTTCAAGTAAGGTTAGGCGTTCTAGAAGCTGATGTTTTTTTGCATTTTGATGCGCTATATTTAGTGCTTCTGTCGATATATCAACAGATGTTCCACGTGAAACTTTGAAATATTTTAATAAAGTGATGATAATACAACCTGTACCAGTGCCTAGTTCTAGGATATCCAGTTTGTTTTCATTATTCAGGTGCTTACGAGCGGTGTCTATCAGGGTTTCGGTGTCGGGTCTAGGGTCTAACGTTGCTTGGCTAGTAAGAAACTCTAAACTATAAAACTCCTTTTTACCAATGATCTTGGCTACAGGTTCGCGCTTAACCCTTTTCTTTAGTAAATTGTGAAAATCTTGCTGTTCAGTAGAACTAAGCTCGCGTTTGGGATCTTTATAATAGCCAGCCTTATCGATGTTAAGTAACTCAAATAACAAAGTTTCAGCATCTAGCTTATAACTATCAATCCCCGCTTCTTTTAATATTTCTTGAGCTTCTACCAAGCTTTGCTGTATATTCATGAAAGGCTATAATAAGCAAAAAGAATAATTTTAATAGTAGGAAATTTTCTGATGGAGAGCATTTCTTCTCTAGAAAAATTAATTATTTTTGTTTATTCCTAGGAGTGTAAGTTCTGAGTAGCGGAGCGTACATAAGTACGTGAGCACACGCAAGAAGTTATATGAGGCAGCTTTGATTATCTAGATTTTCCATCGAAAATATAGATAATGAATAAGTAAAAAGAATTAATTTTAATAGAGAAGAAATGAAGTATAATAAAGTAGCTATTGTGGGCGCTGGTTTGATGGGGGCTTCGTTAGCTAAAGAATTGCAGAAAATAAAAGACTTTGCCTGGAGTATAGTTGCCCTAGTGAGGGGTGAAGAGCAAGCTGCAAAGGTGAAAGAGTTAAATATTATCGCGACCACCAAATATGATGATCTAAAGGATGCAGATATAATCTTTGTTGCTGTACCTCTAAGTGCTTATGAACAGGTATTTAAGAACCTATCAGCATTAGAGTTTAAGAAGTCACCTATCATATCTGATCTAGGTTCAGTAAAGGCTTCTGTAGTTGAGCTTGCAGATGAATTAATAGCTGATTTAAACTTTGTACCTAGCCACCCTATAGCTGGTTCGCAAATCTCCGGTACTGGTAAAATAGTTGATAATTTATACCGCGATAGAAGGCTAATTATCACCGCAGAAGAAAATGACATAAGCGAAGAGATAGCAGACATCTGGAAGGAAATAGGCGCAAAGGTGGCTTATATGGATGCTAAAGAGCATGATCGCACCTATGCATATGTATCTCATCTAACCCAGAAAATAGCCTTTAATTTAGATGAATTACTATTTCATACTCGAAAAACTATCGATGCTTTAAGGGCGGAATATAATTCTGAAGTATTTAATAAATTTATAAGATTACGTTATTCTAACCCTGATATGTGGGCGGATATTTTCACCTTTAATAAATATTTTGTAGGCAAAGCGTTGGAGGACTTCCAGGCTAATTTACAATATCTAATTACTAATTGTGATGAGCTAATAGGGTCTACAAAAACGGATGAAGATTTAAGTAATAAAACGGCAAAAGAGCTAGATCTATATTCGGCTTATATGACAGCAATGATTCTGAAAAAAACAGTAGCAGAACATATTGATAATTATACAGATTATATAGGGCCAGGCTTTAAAGATTTTACGGCTATCTTAGCTGATCAAGAATTAAGCATTGAGGATCTTACTGTTGGAGAGCTGGGTTTTATAAGAGATAGATTATCTGCTCTATTAAATAGTTTTAGTTAGTAGATAGCTAAAAACCATTGCCTTTTTCAACCTCTAGCATAAATTAGATTTGTTGATTTGTAATCACTATGATTAAATTTAGAAATTTCTTACATAATTTTTGGGAATGTACCAAAGAGGCTTTTAATGACACCATAAGTCACGATGGTGTAGAGCACGCTGGTTACCTATCTTTTCTTACCATCCTATCAATCTTTCCATTTTTG
>Ga0181585_10004628_pt1 | contig 11993 bp, 12 predicted proteins | sample 071ome_29_FD_132469 | JGI IMG/M metagenome (GOLD analysis project Ga0181585, IMG submission 132469) | Coastal salt marsh microbial communities from the Groves Creek Marsh, Skidaway Island, Georgia - 071407BT metaG (megahit assembly) | ecosystem: Environmental > Aquatic > Marine > Intertidal... | reverse complement strand
TTTTAGTTGCGATTAGCAGTTCGGGGGAATCGCCCAATATCACTCGGGCGGCTCATGCGGCCCAAAAATTAGATGTCAAAGTCGTTACGCTCTCTGCAATGGAACCTTCGAATCATCTACGAAGACTTGGAGACTTAAATTTCTACATTCCCGCTAGAACATATGGCCATGCAGAAACTGGTCACGCTGCAATTTTGCATCACTTGATGGATATAGTTGAAGCAGACCCTGGCTAAATCGCATCCTTAAAATTTTAATATAATTGAATACCCTAAATAAATTAATTCCTTTCGATCTTGCTCACGGAGTCATCACGAAGGCCCGCTCAGGTGGAAAAACTATCGTTCAATGTCATGGCACATTCGATTTGATTCATCCTGGTCATATCGTTCATTTCGAGGAAGCGAAGGCTTTGGGGGATATCTTAGTCGTGACCATTACAGATGAAAATAATGTCAATAAAGGGCCAGGTCGCCCTTTCTTTAATGACCAACTGCGGGCCCAGTCCATCTCTGCTCTTTCCTTTGTTGATTTTGTTGTTCTAATCCCATTCCCAAGCGCAGTGGAAGCGATAGAATGTATCCGACCGGATATTTACTGCAAAGGTCTAGAGTACAAAAACGATGAAAATGATGTTACTGGCAATATCCTCGACGATCGGTCTACGGTTGAGAATTTAGGTGGTCAAATATCCTATGTAGGATCAGTTGTGTTCAGTTCAACACGCCTACTTAACAATCATTTCTCTACCCAGACTCAACCAACTAAGCAATTTTGCAGGGAAGTTGCAAAAGCTTATGGTAACGATGGCTTTCGTGAAGCAGTTGAAAGTTTCAGAAATCTCAATGTATTGGTGGTGGGAGATATAATTTTTGATCGTTACACCAATGTCTCGGTCCAAGGGCTTACATCTAAAAACCGAATCCTCTCGACTCGCTTTATCTCTGATGACCTTCAGGCAGGCGGAGCCTTGGCTGTAGTCCGTCATTTAAAAGAGTTTGCCAGTAACATTAAGTTAGTAAGTATCCTAGGAAATGAATCTTGGGTAGATGATGAAGTAAGGAAGTACATTGGCCCGGATGAGGACCATATTCTTCGGGTTCCTAATTTTACATCCATCATCAAACAGAGGTTTGTGGAACCTAAGATTCGTAGTGGTCATTCCGGCCTCCACCATAATGAGTTAAGCAAACTCTTTTCGGTAAATTATATAGATCAACAACAGCCAATAGAAAAAATTCAGCAAATTGTAATTAAGCGAATAGGAGAACAAATAAAAGATGCAGATTTAGTCCTTGTTATGGATTTTGGCCACGGTGTGATGGAGCCTTTGGTTCGAGAGTTTGTTCAGGAAAACGCCAAGTTTCTAGCATTGAATTGCCAAACCAACAGCAATAACTACGGCTTCAATCTGATCAATAATAACTATATCAGAGCGGATTCCTTTTCTCTCGACCAAACTGAGATTAGTCTCGCCTTGGGTAAGAGAGAAATGAACTTCGAGATGGAACTCGAAGCACTTCGAGAGAATTTAAAATCTAAATATGCATGGTTAACCCGGGGCGGGGACGAAACCATAGGTGCCCATAAATCTAAAGAGTCCGTACATTGCCCTTCTTTCGAATCTAATGTTGTTGACCCAATTGGAGCGGGTGACGCCTTCTGCTCGATCGCTTCTATGGCTGCGGCAAAAGGTCTACCGCTAAAATTATCTACCTTCATGGCACAACTTGCCGGGGCCCAGGCAGTGAAAATTATTGGTAATTCAGAATCAATTTCGAAGAGTCGTTTACTTAAAAGTGCTGAGGCTATGCTAAACTTCTAGCAAACATTAGAGAAACTATGAGTAAATATGCAGTAATTGGCAGTAATTCATTCTCAGGTGCTAGCTTTGTAAAACACTTATGCAAGAATGGTCACCAAGTTCTTGGAGTTAGTCGTTCAGTACAACTGCACCCCGTTTTTTTGGCATATGCGGGCCAAACTAAAAGTAATTTTTCTTTTCATCAGCTAGATCTAAATCATGACATAACCGAGATCTGTACTCACCTAGGCGATTTTCGTCCTGATTACATAGTGAATTTTGCGGCTCAAGGTATGGTTGCACAGAGTTGGGAAAATCCAGGAGATTGGTTTCAAACTAACACTGTCGCCACAATCAAACTGCATGATGAACTGAGAAAGTTCGACTGGCTAAAACGATATGTCCACATTAGCACACCCGAAGTTTATGGTAACTGCGAAGGATTGGTAAGAGAAGATTTTCCCTTTAACCCGAGTACACCGTACGCTGTTTCTCGGGCAGCAGCCGACTGGAGCCTTCAATCTTTCATTAAAGCCTATAATTTTCCTGTAGTTTTTACCCGTGCCGCCAATGTCTTCGGAGAACATCAGCAACTTTACCGAATTATACCCCGCACTTTACTTTATTTTCTTTCAGATAAACAAATTCAGCTCCACGGAGGAGGTACATCGGTTCGCTCTTTTATCCATATCGACGATGTCTGTATTGGAACACAAAGAGCTGCAGAACTTGGAAATATTGGTGAGGTCTTCCACTTTGCCACCGAACAAAACATCAGCATTCGATCCCTTGTTGAGTTAATTGCTAGAAGATTGCAGATAAGCTTTGATGATCATGTGGAAGTGGTGGGTGAAAGACTGGGAAAAGATGCCGCTTACTTACTTGATTGTTCCCTCGCAAAAAAAAGACTCAATTGGAAAGCCGAGCTCTCTCTAGAAGAGGGTCTTGATCGAACCTCTCAATGGGTCTCGGATAATCTAGACGAACTTCTCAATCAACCTCACGACTATGTTCACAAAGCGTAGTTTTAAACTTTTCAAATGAAAATCTTAATTACCGGGGGGTGCGGATATGTTGGTTCGGTTCTGACTGAAGAACTTTTAAGTAAGGGATACAATGTCATAATCTACGATATAATGTGGTTCGGCAATTATCTTAAGGATCAGCCAAACCTTAAAATTATTAGAGGAGATATTCGAAACATAGATTCAGTACCTATGAAGGGTGTTGACGCCGTTATCCACCTGGCCAATGTGGCTAACGACCCCTGCAGTGACCTCAATTCCAAACTCAATTGGGAGGTAAATGTGCTGGCGACAAAGCTCCTTGTTGAAAAGGCTATGATTTGTGGAGTTTCCCAATTTATTTATGCGAGCTCAGGAAGCGTCTATGGCTACAAAGAAGAGGCTCAAGTAACCGAAGATTTGCCTCTCGTACCGCTATCCGATTATAACAAAACAAAGATGATCAGTGAACGGGTTCTCTTGAGTTATGCAGATGATTTAATCGTTCAAATCGTTCGACCTGCAACTGTTTGTGGATACTCCCCAAGAATGCGTTTGGATTTGTCTGTCAACATCCTGACCTCGCAAGCCTTTAACAATCAAAGGATCACGGTCTTTGGAGGAAACCAAACGCGTCCCAATATTCATATTCGTGACATGGTCGGAGTGTATCTTCACTTCCTAAAAAAAGGTTCAGAAATTCAGGGGATTTTCAATGCAGGGTTTGAAAATTTGAGTATTATGGAAATTGCGAAGCGAGCCTCTGAAAAAATTCCTTCAGAAATTGTGGTAAGCGAATCAAATGATCCGCGCTCGTATCGACTCAACTCCGATAAGTTGTTATCTACCGAGTACAAGCAACAGTTTACGGTTGATCACGCTATGGAAGATGTCATTGCCGGATTTCAGGATGGAAGGCTAATTGACGAAGATCAGTTTTATAATATTCGAACAATGAAAAATTTACCTGATCTAAGTTAGATTTATGGCAATCGATTTCGGGAAAATAACTTCTAAGTTAAATTTTAAGTAAATTTCACCAAAGCTTATAAGCAAAACTCTCTTTTATAAATAATAGGTAACTCAAAATCCATTATTAATGCCAACTTACTCAAGACCACATATTTGATACTAAATTTCTAGTCACTCCTTGAAATCGAGAACCGCTAATAAGAATATAAATAATTCTAGTAAATTTGATCAGCTAGTTACTGCTACAGCCAACATACGAGGCAAAATCATACAACTTTCCCATCAGGCCAAAACCCCTCACTTGGGTAGCTCCCTTTCCTTTGTGGAACTTCTCGTATATCTGTACTGGAACTTCCTGAAAATCAGCCCGAAAATCGCAAAGGATCCTGCCCGAGATCGCTTTGTCTTGAGCAAAGGTCATGGCATAACGACACTTTATGCAGTTTTGGCAGAAAGAGGTTTCTTTCCCCAAGAATTCTTTGAGAATTACGCCCAGGCAGGCTCTCCATTACCCGAACACCCCTCTCCTAATTGTGTGCCTGGAATAGAGGCGGCAACAGGTTCACTAGGCCATGGGCTTTCAATTGCCACGGGAATTGCATTGGCCTCAAAAATGAATGCCATTCCATACAGTGTCGTCACCCTTCTGAGCGATGGAGAATGCAATGAGGGTTCGACTTGGGAAGCCGCCCTTTTGGCTCCAGCTCATAACCTCGACAACCTCATTGCTATAGTCGACTTTAACAAATGGCAGGCCACCGGACGAAGCGCGGAAATCACAGCACTCGAACCGCTCAAGGAAAAATTCGAGGCATTTGGTTGGAACAGCATCCGCATTGACGGGCATGACTTTCGCCAAATTAAATCCGCTCTGGCAAAGGCCAAAAAATCAGACAAGCCCTTCGCCATCATTGCCGACACGGTCAAAGGCAAGGGAATCAAAATGATGGAGGACGACAACAACTGGCATTACCGTATTCCTTCGAAGGAAGAAGTGGATTCCGCTTTTGAAGAGCTTGGAATAAAGTCCCTCTAGAAAATGCGAAACGCCTTTGCAGATGAAATTACGCAAATTGCCAAATCGGACCCCTCGGTCGTTTTGTTGTCGGGGGATATTGGAAACAGGCTTTTTGACAAATACAAGGAAAGCAACCCAGAAAGGTTCGTCAATTGCGGCGTGGCCGAAGCAAATATGGTCACTATGGGTTCGGGCTTGGCAATGAGCGGAATGAAGCCGGTTGCCTACACGATCGCTTCCTTTCTCATTTACCGGGCCTTTGAGCAAATTAGAGTCGACCTCTCTTACCACGATGCGGCCGTTCTTTTGGTTGGAGTGGGAGGAGGGCTCTCCTATGCTTCAAACGGATCAACTCATCATACGCTTGAGGACATCGCCCTCATGAGGAGCTTGCCCAACATGCAGGTAATCTGTGCAGGCGACCCTCTTGAAGTACGCGCCGCCACAGAGGCTTTTTTCAAGGACCCCAAGCCCACCTACTTGAGAATCGGCAAAAAAGGAGAAGCTCCAGTTCACGAAAAAGCACTTCATAATTTCGTGGTAGGCAAATCCATTTGCTTGAAGCGTGGCCAATCCGTGGCCCTTTTGGCGACGGGCAACATGCTTCCAAATTGCTCCTCGGTCTCTGATGAACTCGAAAAGCGCGGAATTCCTTCATCCCTTTACAGTTTCCATACGGTCAAACCCCTAGACAAGGAATGTCTTGAAGAAATTTTTGTCGGGCATGAATATGTCATAACCGTGGAAGAGCATGGCAGGCTTGGCGGATTCGGCTCGGCAGTCGCTGAATGGCTCGCCAGTCAAAAGCAGCCTAGGGCAAGGCTCCTTACCCTAGGAACTCCTGATCAGTTCTTGCTCTACACCGGCAACCAGGAAGAAGCCCGAAAGAAGTTCGGATTGGACAAAGCGGGTTTGCTCGAACAAATCACTGACTTCATTGGTCCGGTCTGAAAGATTCAATCACCATGGCCTACATAGATTTCATTTCCCTGATCCACAAGTCTACGACTCGCGACTATGTCGCAAGGGTTACCGAATACCCCAAGGCAAAAGCAGCCGAAAAGGCGAAAACTTGGGGGTACGACTATTGGGACGGAGACCGTCGCTGGGGTTACGGTGGAATGACCTACGATGGTCGTTGGCTCAAGGTTGCCAAAGCCATGGCACAACATTATGGAATCAAGCCCGGAGACAAAATCCTGGACATTGGTTGCGGGAAGGGGTTCCTGATGCATGACTTCACTTTGGCCGTTCCGGGCGTTGAAGTTTTCGGTCTCGATATTTCCGAATATGCCAAGACTCATTCAAAAGATGAAATCAGCGAGTCCATTACAATTGGAAATGCAAGTAATCTTCCATGGGGTGACGATTCATTCGATTTCGTAGTTTCGATTAATACTCTCCACAACCTTCCTAATTACGAGCTCGATTCAGCTCTTCGGGAGATCCAGAGGGTTGGCAAGGAAAAGAAGTATTTGTGCGTAGAGTCTTACCGCAACGAAGACGAAAAAGCCAACCTGCTCTACTGGCAACTGACCTGCGAGGCTTTTTGCTCTCCAAAGGAATGGGAGTGGTGGTTCGAAAAAACCGGTTATGCTGGCGACCATAGTTTTATCTATTTCGAATGAAAACCAAAGCCGCCATACTGGTTGAGCAAAAGAAAGACCTCGTGGTCGACGAGATCGAAATTCCAAAGCTAGAGCATGGGAAGGTATTGGTCGAAATCAAAGCTACCCGCATATGCGGATCTCAACTGGGAGAAATTGAAGGGGTCAAGGGTCCGGACCATTACCTACCCCATCTTCTCGGCCATGAGGCAGGTGGGGTGGTTCGCGAAGTGGGCCCTCTGGTAACCCGGGTAAAAGAAGGCGACCATGTAGTCTGCCACTGGCGTCCCGCCCCGGGGATTTCCGGTCCATGCCCAACTTACGAGTGGAACGGCTCGACGGTAAATGCCGGTCACATAACTACCTTCAGCGAATATGCCGTTGTTTCTGAAAGCAGGCTAACGCCAATTGATGCGAAATACGGCCATGAAGTCTCCGCCCTTATGGCAGACACTATAACCACTGGTTTCGGCATTATTTCCAACGACGCCAAGGTACGAATCGGCCAGTCGGTATGCATTATCGGGATTGGGGGAATCGGACTTGGCACCGTCCTTGGCGCCAAGCTTGCGGGAGCTCACCCCATCATCGCCGTGGACTTGTTCGGCCATAAACTAGAGCAGGCAAGAAAATGTGGGGCCACTCACTGCATTAATTCCAAAGAAATAAAGATAAAGGATGCGATTTCCGCAATCATTGGACGGTCTGAAGTTGATGTGATGGTCGAAGGTACGGGAAGACCAGAAATAATCGAGACTGCTTATGAGCTTACCTCCAGACACGGAATTTGTGTACTTTTTGGCGTCATGAGGTTCGATCAGAAAGTGAGTTTAAATACCCTCCCCCTTCATTTTGGAAGAACCCTTACTGGTTCCGAAGGTGGACAGAGCCAACCGCACATCGATATTCCGCGTTATTTACGGATGATGGATGATGGTGCGTTTGATTTGGACGATTTCGTTAGTCATCGCTGCAAGCTCGAAGACATAAATTCCGCGATCTCACGAATGCGTTCTGGCGAAAGCATTCACAGCCTCATTACCCTTTAGAACCTTATTCCCTTGCCTCAGCTTCCCGGCTCGCCGTTCGATCCCCCAAAATCCGACCGATGATCATAGGGATTGATTTCGACAATACCATTGCCTGTCATGACAGGTCCTTCAGGAAGGTTGCCCTGCACGAGGGGTTACCCATCGACAATTGGAAAAAACCAAAGCAAGTGGTTAAGGATTTTTTTCTTGGCAAGAAGAACGGCAACCTCGAATGGACGCGAATACAGGGAGAGATATATGGTGCAGAACTTTCCTCCGCTGAGCTTTTCGAGGGCTTTCCCCTATTCCTTAAAGAAGCGGTTGCACATGGACATAAATTAGTACTCATCAGTCACAGAACCTTTTTCCCCGCTTGGGGCGAAGAAATCAACCTGCATAAGGCAGCACTTCAATGGCTCTCGGAAAAAGGTATTCTCGCCCCTGACTCGCTTTCTTCGGAAAATTGTTTTTTTGAAATCAGTTTAGAAAGGAAAATTGAGCGCATCGAAAGGGAGAATTGCTCAATTTTCATTGATGATTTGGAGCAAGTCTTGGCACATTCTAGATTTCCAAGAAAAACTCAGAAGGTACTCTTTGGCAAAAAGCATAGAACTCTACCTACAGTGATGAACTGGGACGAAGCTAAAAAGCTCTTGAAAAACGGATATGTCTCTTTGTCATCCGATTCTGTAAATAAAAATTGGATGACCCTACCATACGACCAACACTTGAACTGCTTCCGCAAGCTTTTGCAAAAAGAAGGAAAGAGCGAGCTGATTGGAATGGAACAGGTAAAACAAGGTGGAAACAATTGCGTTTATAAAATCGATATCGGAAATAAGACAATATTGGGAAAAGTTTATCATCGTGATACTCATGACTCGCGAGACCGATTCGGACAAGAAGTGGCTTTTTTCAAATATTTGGAATCCATCCAAAACAAGGAATCCCCTTCGTTAGTTGCCCAAGACCTAACTGCCGGAACGGCCTGTTTCGATTGGATCGAAGGGACGAATTTTGATTCCGTTCTTCCATTGACCAATGATTATTGGAAGCAATGCTTTTACTTCCTGAAAAACATTCAAGGAAGAAACAATTCGATTGAAGCCAAAAATCTGCCGGACGGATCCGAAGCGGCTTTTTCGTTTAGGGCTCATTTTGCATTGCTCCAAAACCGCCGGGATTATTGGTATGGTCATAACGACACAATCCCAGAAGAGATAAGAAGTTTTTTGATGACTGAGTTGGACCAAGAATACAAAAGCTTGGCAAAAGAACTTATTTCTCATCCTGATTTCAATAAAGAACTCGAGCCAGAAGAGAAGATTATTTCCCCCTCTGACTTTGGATTGCACAATGCAAAACTTTGTAAAGATGGAAAGCTAGCTTTTTTTGATTTTGAATATGCAGGTTGGGACGACCCTGCAAAGACCATGGCTGACTTCTTTGCTCAGCCACGATTCCCGGCTCCGTTTGAAGAAGTAGATAATCTACTTTCGACTTTCTCCGAAATCTTCTCCTCAAGTGTCATGAAACGGTTGCTAAGCAGGCTCCCTTTGGTAAACCGTATCATTCGCCTGCAGTGGTGTTATATACTTCTCAACGATTTCCACCCAACTGCAATCAAAAGACGTATACTCTCAGGCAAAACACTCAATTCCGTGGAGCAGACACTTTCGCTCTTGAATGGCTTCTTAAATACTAACCCTCTTTTAACGAACTCGCTTTAAGCATCTCTCGAATGCATACTTGATTTTTTCAAATGACTTTTGATCTCAAGCGTAAGTCTTCCCTCATAATTGGGGGAACAAGTAATTTGGGGGTTGCCATCGGCAAAGCTCTGGCGAAAGCAGGTGCAGAGGTCTCGCTAGCGGGCAGAGACGATTCGAAGCTTTTGAAATGCTCCCGGGAAATAGGTATTGAGCCCCCGAGCCTTTCCTTTGACCTTCAGTCCCAAAGTCAAATCCAAGATGCCATCTCAGGCTTGAATACACTACCCGATATCGTCGTTCACGCTCAGGGCGGGAATCTTGGCATTCATGAAGCAATGGCAGAAACCAAAGATTGGGAGAAGGTTTTTCAGCTTAATTTTTTCTCCATTATTCAAATCAATAGGATTTTGATGGAGAGGTATTCCGAATCCGATAAATCAGCTACCATCATTCATATTTCCTCTTCCAGTGCCGTTCACGGAAAAGGGGCTGCCCCATACGGAGCAGCCAAAGCCGCCCTCAATCACTATGTGAGAAAACTGGGCGAGAAGTACGCACCAAGGGGTTTCAACATGACAGGCATTATGCCCACTCCGATCGAAGGAAAGGACAACAATTGGGCCAAGGCCAAGGTTTCAAACCCAAAACATTATGAGGAGGTAAAAAACTCGCAAACTCTAAAAAGATTTACCTCCCCAGAAGAAATTGCTCAAGCATGCCTGTTTCTTTGCTCGCCCGCCGGGATTCTTTTCTCCGGTAATGTCCTGTCCGCAGACTCATCCATCCGTTAGGCTTTTTAACTTTGAAGAGCGAAAAAGAGTATTGGGAGAAAACAAAAAAGCTTCTTGGCGAAGAAAGTCTGACTTTGGGCCCCTACAACACTTTTCAATTACGCAAGACTCCCCGACGCTTCTTCATCACCTTGGCCTATTACAAGTTCGCCGCTAAAATTTTACAGCGAAAATCCAATATCCTCGAACTTGGATGCAGCGAAGGACTAGGGGCTTCCATAGCTGGCGAATTCGCGGACAAGTACACTGGCGTAGACTTGGACGCAAATGCCGTACAATGGGCCAAGAGAAACTTTGAAAGCGATCGTTGCCATTTCATTGAGGATAACTTTAACGGACAATCATACGGCAAGTTCGACGGTCTTCTCAGCCTTGATGTGATCGAACACATTCTTCCTGACAACAATTCTCTCTTTTGGGAAACCGTCTGCCAAAACTTGACTGATGATGGAGTGGCTGTAATCGGCACTCCTAACCAACCCTCACAAGTATATGCTTCAGAGGTCTCCAAGTCCGGACATATAAACTTGTATGACCATGAAAAGTTCTGGGATCATGGACAAAAGTTTTTTTCAAACGTCTTTTTATTTTCGGCTAACGACGAAACCATTCACACTGGCTTTTACCCGATGGCACACTATTTGATTGCCGTCTGCGTCTCCCCCAAACGATGAAGAAAACTCCTCGGGAAAAACAATATCAAAAAAACCTTGATGATTATGAAGACCATGGGCCTGTAGAACTTGGGCTAATGGCAAGTCATTTATGGAGAACGGACCCGAGACACCTAGCCTTCACTCTCGCTCGATACAAACATGTAGCCAAGCTCCTGCATGGAAAAAAAAACGCCTTGGAAATAGGATGCGGAGACGGCTTTGCATCAGGAATTGTTCAGCAGGAAGTTCCACAAGTCCATGGATTGGACTTTGATCCGCACTTTGTTGAATGTGCAAATAAGACTTGGAAGCATAATGAAGCCTTGCATTTTTTTGTAGAGGACATGCTAAATGATTCGATACAACCTCAAAGGCAATATCAAGCCATCTACTCCCTTGATGTAATAGAGCACATTAACCCAGCACAGGAAGATCTATTTCTGAAAAATACCCTCAAATTTCTTCAACCAAGCGGTGTAGCTATATTTGGTTCCCCTACCATTGAATCACAAGTATATGCGTCTAAGTGGAGCAAGGAAGGGCATGTGAATTGTAAGTCTGGATACGATTTGAAAACTCTTCTCGAGAAACACTTCAAGCAAGTTTTTCTATTCGGAATGAACGACGAAACACTTCACACGGGCTATTCCAAAATGTCACATTATAATCTCATGTTGGCCATATGCTAATTTTATTTCCTCAAAAGAATTACTTGAGAATTATCAAATTTAAAGTACTACCCCACTTAACTTTCTATAAAAATTTAACACGAAAAGTATTCGAGTACATTTTTCTATTTTTTTAGACTATTAAATAAATTATACATGAATAAAATTGATCACTCCGTCAACATAGCATGGCAAAAACCCCAACTTTCTAATAAACCAGTCGGTTATCAATCTTCGACTCGTGGTGATTTGATTTATGAAAATATTTTTGAGTTAACCTTTGAATATCTTGTAGGAACAAAGGTTGCAGGAGAAATCTTTGAATTTGGAAGTTTTAGGGGATACACAGCAAAAGTTATTGTAAAAAATATGCTCAAGTTCAACTTGAATGGATCATTTCACTTGTTTGATTCCTTCAAGGGATTGCCAGATATAAACAACTCAGAAGATTATGACAGTTATGAGGTAGCACAAAACAAATCTTGGTTTGAAGGACAAATGGCAGTTGACCAGTCTGTGCCTGTAGCATTGGGTGAGGCTTTGAGCGAAACAATAGGTAAAAGTAAATATGAAATCTACGAGGGCTTCTTTGATGAAACCCTGCCTAAATTTAGTAGTAAATTTAAAGCTGCTTTATGTCATATAGATTGTGATTTATATAGTTCCACAATCACAGTACTTAATTATTTATTTAGCAATAATTTTGGCTGTAAAATCTTCGATAATTAAT
>Ga0181585_10004622_pt1 | contig 12006 bp, 10 predicted proteins | sample 071ome_29_FD_132469 | JGI IMG/M metagenome (GOLD analysis project Ga0181585, IMG submission 132469) | Coastal salt marsh microbial communities from the Groves Creek Marsh, Skidaway Island, Georgia - 071407BT metaG (megahit assembly) | ecosystem: Environmental > Aquatic > Marine > Intertidal... | reverse complement strand
GTGATTGGATTTATTTTCATGCTGAACTCAGTGGCGCAAATGGAAACCACCGATCTCAATGCGGCAAAGCTCATGCTCACCCAAATGAGCGGGGGTATGCGTATCGCGCTTTTCACGACGCTTGCCGGTCTCAGCAGCGGTCTGATTCTTGGCGTGCAGTATCAACTGTTGGATCGCGCCGCAGACCGTCTCTTCGGCCTCATTGTCGCAGCGGTAGATACACAGGACTTTCGGGAATCCAAAACAACTCCTGACGCCAATCCATGATCAGAAGAACCGGGGGCTACACCACGGATCCGTTTGTGGATCTGCTGTTCAATGCGCTGCTCGGCTTCACGCTGCTATTTTTTGTTTCATTGGTCTATTTCAATCCCGAGGCTCGCCAGGGCAAAGTCAACCTAAAGGCCGAGTACATTATCTCGGTGACCTGGCCGGAAAGCCGCACCGATGATATCGACTTGTGGGTACGGGACCCGCTTGGAGAGATTGTCTCCTACCTGAGGAAGGACGCTGGCTGGCTCCATCTTGATCGCGATGACCAGGGTGCGGTCAATGATACGGTCATCATCGAGGGCCGCGAGGTCGTCTATCCGATCAATCAGGAACTCGTCACACTGCGGGGGCTGATCGACGGCGAATACACCGTGAATCTGTATTACTACGAAAAACGGGATCTTGAGCCCATTGAGGCTCTCGTCAAGATTGAGCGGATCAATCCGTCTGTCCAGACGGTCTTCGTTAAGCGCGTCGTGCTCTCCAAGTCTGACGAGGAGCGCACTATTGTTCGTTTCACCCCGACCCGCGACGGCAGTATCATCAACGTGAACGAGCGTCAGGTGCGGCTCACGCCCTATCTGCTGGAGCCCGAGACGTGACCGGCAACCTGATTGTTCTGACAGTCACTTACGTATTCGGACTCTTCGTTCTGCTGTTGCTGCTGATTCGGTCGAGACTCTCGTTTACCACGCGGGCATTGGTGATCCTGGCAGGGTCCGCCTTCTACGTGATACATTTTTTCTCACTGAACACGCTTCAGGGATGGCCCAGCCAATCATCGCTACCGGAAGAATTTACCCTGCACGCGTGGCAGATTGAAGAACCCAACCCTGCCCAAGATCAAGCTGGTCAGATTTATCTTTGGGTGCAGGCACAAGAATGGGAGGCACCCCGTGCCTATGCGCTTCCCTACAGCAACGAACTGCACGACCGCCTGGACACAGCGCGGGCGCGTCATGACGAAGGTTACACGCAGCAAGGTCAGATTGACGGCAGTGGCAGCGCAACATTTTCCGACTCGCCCCGGCGGCTCCCCCTGAAAACAGGCAATTCATCAACTGTCACAAAAGACTAGCCGAGAAGATCCGCGCTCTTTGGACTTCTACATTACCGCAGCACGAAGACGGCCGCCTCTGGAGCAGGCTGCACCCGGCCGACATTCTTTCCGGCAACATTGAGGATTGCAGAACCGACAAGATCGGAAGATTGCTCTTTAGTTAAACAGCCAAGACCCGACAGGACTGCGCCCATCGCGCATTCCGCGGCCCGGGACGCTCCGTCATCTATCTTCAGGGCAATGCCCACCCCGATCTCGGGGACTGCGCCGCAGTACACGCCCTCCGCACCGGTCTTGACGATAAACGCACCGTTTCCTGCCTGCATGGCCTGAGTGCACCATCGCTCACTTCCTGCCACCATGAATGGCTCACGCACCATCGCCTGATAGATCCTTTGGGCGGCTGCCTGGCGTCTGGAGTCAAGGCCCGCGCCGGTTGCAAAACGTGCAAACGCCAACGACACCGACTCAAGCGGTATCCCCGCTACGGGAATGCCGCACCCATCGATACCGCCGGGGGTGTTGTCCAGACTGAAATCGGCCATTTCACCAATAAGCCCAAGAACTGCCTGCTGTATCGGGTGCTCTTTCAGGATGTACCCCTCAGTAGCCAGCCCGAGATGCCTGGCAGAACTTAAAAACCCGCAGTGCTTGCCCGAACAATTGTTATGCGCCGGCCCAGGTGAAAGATCTTCCTCAACGAGCGCCGCCCAGTCTGCTTCCCGCCGCGGAGCATGAGCACCACATTCGAGCGCCTCCTGCCCGAGCCCCAGGCGCGCCAGCCAGGCGAGAACGGTGGAGACGTGCTCTGGCTCGCCGTTATGGGAAGCGCAGGCAAGGGCCAATTCCACATCGGTCAGGTTGAACGCCTCAGCCGCACCACTTTCAACGGCGTAAATGGCCTGAAGGGGTTTGATCGCAGAACGCGGATAAACCAATCTATGCGTATCACCAACGGTGAGCATGGTCTGACCATTCGCCCGCACGACGGCTATGGCGCCGCGGTGACGGCTCTCCACCATATCGCCACGTGTCACTTCAACCAGAACGGGATTCATGCTCATAAAGAAAGATTACCTAATCAAAGAAGACTTAAGCAGTCATTGGACCGTACCTGGCGATATACTACATTCGGTCCCAAAGAACGGCCAAAAAGAAATGTCTACCGCTCACATAAAGTGAAACGGACTCCGCTTCACGACCTGCACCTTGAGCTCGGCGCCAAGATGGTTCCGTTCGCAGGTTACGAAATGCCAGTTCACTACCCCACCGGCATCATCGCGGAACACCTTAATGTCCGGACCCAAGCAGGCCTATTCGATGTCTCCCACATGGGTCAGATCACGGTTACAGGAGAGAACGCGCCGGAGTGGCTCGAAACCCTGTTGCCCACAGATATCATCGGACTCAAAGAGGGCGCCCAGCGTTACAGTTTTTTCACAGCAGAATCGGGGGGCATCCTGGATGACCTCATGGTTTATCGTCTTAGGGATGAATACTGCCTGGTCGTCAATGCGGCAAACAAAGATACCGACGTTGCACTCTTAGAAAAAAACGCAATCCCGGGTATCGGGATCACTTTAAATGAAGACCGGGCGCTGCTCGCGCTGCAAGGTCCGCAAGCCGCAACCGCGTTGGAGTCGATAGCTCCGGGCGCGACAAAGCTGGGCTTCATGCAAGCTGCACAGATCAAGGTCGCTGACCAACCTTGCTTCGTTACCCGCAGTGGCTACACCGGCGAAGATGGTTTTGAGATCTCGATCGACCGGACATCTGTGGCTGAACTCGCGAGCACGCTACTGACTCTTGAGGGAGTTACTCCAGTCGGGCTCGGAGCACGTGATACCTTGCGACTGGAGGCGGGTCTTTGTCTGCACGGTAACGACATTGGTCCGGATACCACGCCAATCGAAGCCGGGCTGCAATGGGCCATTCCCGCTTGCAGAAGATCAGGAGGGGAACGTGCCTGGGGATTTCCCGGTGCCGAGCGGATCCTGTCAGAAATCGAACAAGGGGCGAGCCGGGTTCGCGTCGGCATTCGGCCGGACGGAAAGGCTCCTGTCCGGGCGCACGCCCCTTTGCTCACGCCTGACGGAGTGCACGTCGGCGAAGTGACAAGCGGGGGCTTTGGTCCAAGCCTGAGTGCCCCCATCGCCATGGCCTATGTCCCAGCGTCGCTGTCCGCGGCAGGACGCGCCCTCGAAGCCCAGGTTAGAAACAAAACCCTGTCTGTCGCCGTCTGTGATCTGCCTTTTGTGGCTCACCGCTACCACCGAAAACCGTAGGAGGAGAAAAAATATGACTGACTTGAAATTTACCGCCGAGCACGAGTGGGCACGCCTCGAGGGAGATGTCGTCACCATTGGCATTACCGACTACGCACAAGACCAGTTGGGCGAACTGGTTTACGTTGAGCTGCCCGAAACCGGGGCCCAGATCAGTGCAGGTCAGGAGGTCGTGGTGATCGAGTCCGTCAAGGCGGCGGGAGACATCAAATCCCCTGTCAACGGAACGATTATTGAGGTCAACGCCGCGCTGGGCGACGAGCCTGAAAAAGTGAATGAGGACCCTACAGGAGAAGGCTGGTTCTACCGTGTTCGGGTGGAATCGACGGGGGATCTTGATTCCCTGATGGATGAATCTGCCTATCAGGATCTCATCAGCAGTCTCGATTGAGTCCATACCAGGAGGAAAAGCGATGACGGAACGCCACACCACGCTCACTGAGCTTGAGATGCACGGCGATTTCATCCGCCGGCATATCGGGCCCTCGGATGCCGATATCGAAGCGATGCTTGCCGAGTTGGGATGTCGCAGTGTCGACGACCTGATTAATCAGGTCGTGCCCGCCAATATCATCAGCGAGCGTGAACTCGAGATGGACCCTCCAAGAAGCGAACGCGCCGCGAGTACGTACCTGCGTCACATGCGTCACCGAAACCAGGTCTTTGTCTCCATGATCGGCTGCGGATATCACGGGACTGTCATGCCGCCGGTCATCCGTAGAAACGTATTCGAAAATCCTGACTGGTATACCGCCTACACGCCTTACCAGGCCGAAGTCAGCCAGGGGCGGCTTGAGGTTCTGCTGAGTTTCCAGCAGATGATCTGTGACTTGACCGGGATGGAACTTGCCAATGCCTCCCTGCTGGATGAGGCAACGGCCGGTGCAGAAGCGATGAGCATGTGCCGACGCCTGTCAAAAGCAAAATCAAATGTATTCTTCGTTGATGATCGGGTTCACCCTCAGACCCTTGCGGTTATCAAAACCCGGGCAGGCTTTATGGGCTTCGAGATTCTGGTCGGCAACCCTGACAAGGAACTCGCGCGCAGGGAATGCTTCGGAGTGCTGCTGCAGTACCCTGCCTCCACCGGCGGACTGCACGATCTTAGCGATGTCATCTCACTGGCACATGAAAAAAAGGCGCTGGCCGTCGTCGCAGCAGATATTCTCTCCCTGACACTTGTTAAGCCTCCGGGTGAGATGGGCGCCGACATCGTGATAGGCAGTTCCCAGCGGTTTGGCGTGCCTATGGGCTATGGCGGCCCTCATGCAGCATTCTTCGCGACTCGAGATGCCCATAAACGCTCAATACCGGGGCGCATCATCGGGGTATCCAAAGATGCTCAGGGGCGGTCCGCACTCAGGATGGCGCTGCAGACCCGCGAGCAGCACATCCGGCGGGAAAAGGCCACCAGCAATATCTGCACGGCCCAGGTCCTTCTGGCAAACATCTCGACGCTGTACGCGATGTATCACGGTCCCGAGGGGCTCAAGACCATTGCTGGTCGGGTGCATCGACTGACCTGCATTCTCGCCGAAGGTTTAACGCGGATCGGCTACGAAATTGTTGAGTCACACTTTTTTGACACTATTTCGGTGCACGTTCCGGGTCTGGCAGGTCGGCTCGCTGCGCGGGCCCGCGAATCTCGAATCAATCTCCGGGTCATTGATGCCGATCATCTGGGGATCAGTTTTGATGAAACCACCAAGCGTGAGAACCTGCTGACGCTCTGGAAAGTATTTGATACCCACGCACATCACCGTCTTGATATCGAGGCATTGGATGCCGAGGTGAAGAGCGCCATTCCGCCAGAACTGGTTCGCAGTTCTCCTTACCTTGAACACGAGATCTTCCATAGATATCGGTCTGAGACAGAAATGATGCGCTACATGCGCCGTACCGCCAGCAAAGATGTGAGTCTTGGGCGTTCGATGATTCCTCTGGGCTCATGCACAATGAAACTTAATGCGACGTCCGAGTTGCAGACGATCTCTATACGGGATTTCACAAATCTGCATCCGTTTGCGCCGCTGGAACAAACCCAAGGCTACCAGCAACTCTTTGAGGAGCTCGAGGATATGCTGTGTGAGATCACGGGGTTCCACGCCATCTCCTTACAGCCAAACGCCGGCTCCCAGGGGGAATATGCCGGCCTGCTCTGCATCCGCGCCTTTCATGAAGCCAACGGCCAGGGTCACCGGGATGTCTGTCTGATTCCGTCTTCCGCGCATGGTACCAATCCGGCCAGTGCCGTCATGGCGGGAATGCGGGTAGTCATCGTCAAATGTGATGAAGACGGCAACGTAGACCTGAATGACCTTCGCGACAAGGCAGCAACCCACCAGGAAGAACTGGCTGCGCTCATGATCACCTATCCCTCCACGCACGGTGTCTTTGAGGAACGGGTGCGGGATATTTGCCAAATTGTTCATCACCATAGTGGGCAGGTCTACATGGACGGGGCGAATCTCAATGCGCTGGTGGGTATCTGCAGACCAGCCGAGATCGGCGCAGATGTCGCCCACATCAACCTGCACAAAACGTTTGCCATTCCTCATGGAGGTGGTGGCCCGGGCATGGGCCCTATTGGGGTCCTGTCGCATTTGGCCCCCTATCTTCCCGACCATGTTCTGGTCGAGGGGGTCAACCCCGCGTCGGGGGGTCGCGCGACTATCGGGCAGGTCTCAGCTGCGCCATGGGGTTCAGCGAGCATCCTGCCAATCTCCTGGGCTTATATCGCACTGCTTGGAGCATCAGGCCTCCGGCGGGCAACCGAGATCGCCATCTTGAACGCGAACTACGTCGCCAAACGGCTGAATGAACACTATCCTGTCGTCTATACGGGGAATAACGGCCTGGTGGCACACGAGTGCATTGTGGACCTGTCGGCCATCCGGGAATCCTGCGGCATTACGGTAGAGGACGTTGCCAAACGGCTGATGGATTACGGTTTTCATGCGCCAACAATGTCCTGGCCCGTCGCAGATTCATTCATGATTGAGCCAACTGAAAGCGAGTCACGAGAGGAACTCGACCGCTTTTGTGACGCTATGATCTCGATCAGAGGGGAAATTGCCAAGATTGAGGCAGGCCAGCAGGATCCTGAGAATAATCTTCTCAAGAATGCGCCTCATTCACTTCACCTGCTGACTCTGGGAGGCTGGGATCGACCCTATCCCCTCGAAGTCGCCTTCTTTCCCTCCCCTGCCACACGTCGGGATAAATATTGGCCTCCGGTTGGACGCGTAGACAACGTCCAAGGTGATAAAACACTGGTCTGCAGTTGTCCGCCGATCGATTACTACGAAGAGGAAGTCCAAATACCGTGAGCAAATACGGGAGTGTCAATGCGGAACAGAAAGTCGCCCGGGTGCCGGTTAAGTTCGCCCCGACAGAGCGCAGCGAGCGGCTCAAAAAACCTGCCTGGATCCGCGCGCGTTTCCCAGGCACCCCTGAGGTTGCGCGTCTAAAGAAAATCCTTCGTGGACATGGGCTGAACACTGTCTGCGAAGAAGCGAGCTGCCCTAATCTCGGCGAGTGTTTTGGCAACGGCACTGCGACGTTTATGATTCTCGGCGACGTCTGTACTCGCAGATGCCCCTTTTGTGACGTCGCTCATGGACGGCCCCAACCGGTAGATACGGGAGAAGCGATACGACTGGCTGAGACGGTTCGCGAGATGGGTCTCCAATATGTCGTAGTGACCTCGGTGGATCGTGATGACCTGCGCGATGGCGGCGCACAGCATTTTGCCGACTGCATCGGTGCTTTAAGGGCCGCATGTCCTGAGCTCGAAATCGAGATCCTCACGCCGGACTTTCGAACACGCGTCGACAAAGCGCTGGATCTGCTTGCTGCCCAATTACCAGACGTATTCAATCATAATCTCGAGACCGTGCCGCGCCTCTATAAGCGCGTCAGGCCTGGCGCGGACTATCAGCACTCGCTTAATCTTCTGAAAGATTTCAAAAAACGGTTTCAGAACGTTCCCACCAAGTCCGGACTCATGCTGGGACTGGGAGAAGAGATCAGCGAGGTTGAAGCTGTGATGCAGGATCTGCGCGATCACGGCGTCAGCCTGCTAACACTCGGCCAGTATCTGCAGCCAACCCGACACCATCTGCCTGTCGAACGCTACGTCGATCCGCAGGAATTTGAGACACTTGCCAAAAGCGGGTATGAGATGGGCTTTGCTCATGTGGCCTCCGGCCCGATGGTGCGTTCCTCTTATCACGCAGACCAGCAGGCCAAAGCCGCCAATCTCGCCTCGTAAACACCTAAAAACTGGAGTTTCCCCGCCGTTTGCAGCTTCTCAAACTGGTGTCCATCGCCATCGCGAGCTCGCTTTACTTTTCTTTTTATGGCGAATTGACTTCAAAAACACGGGTATATCTTGGTAAAGTTAAGATAACACTTGCGGTTTGGGTTTCCAATCACAGCGTTTACTGCCGTGAAACATTGGAAAGCGCAGGTGACTAACAACCTACACTCACCTAGTGAGGGAGGAAATGTAATGAGACAAAAGACGACTGCTGTTCTGTCGGCTGCCGCGCTGGTACTCGGCATGGCTGGTACTGCGCAGGCGGGCACCCTGGAAGATGTGCGAGATCGGGGCGTTCTCCGCTGCGTGGTGAGCACCGGCATCGCGGGCTTTGCCCAGCCGGACGCTAACGGTGTTTGGGGTGGTTTTGACATCGACTTCTGTCGTGCGACGGCAGCCGCTGTACTGGGCGACGCCAGCAAGATCGAAGCCGTTACCTCTACTGGTAAAACCCGTTTCACCAAACTGAACGCTGGCGAAGGCGATGTGCTCTGGCGCAACACCACGATCACCTTCTCGCGTGACGTCAGCGTCAAGCTGCGTTTTCATGGCGTGAACTACTATGATGGACAGGGCTTCATGGTCAAAAAGGACCTTGGCGTGAGCAGCGCCAGCGAACTCGACGGCGCTTCAGTCTGCATTCAGACCGGCACCACCACCGAGCTCAACCTGGCTGACTACTTTTCATCCAACAACATGAATTATGAGCCGGTTCCCATCGAAACCAACGACGAAGCACGGCAGAACTACGAAGCCGGTCGCTGCGATGTGTACACCACAGACGCTTCTGGTCTGGCCTCGACACGCTCTGCGCTGCCGAATCCCGATGACCACGTGGTGCTTCCGGAGATCATCTCCAAGGAGCCCCTGGGCCCGGCGACCCGCCACGGTGACGACCAGTGGTCCGACATCGTGACATGGGTTCTGAATGCCACCATCACGGCCGAGGAACTGGGCGTGACGATGGCTAACGTTGATGAAATGAAGGGCTCCAACAATCCTGAAGTCCGTCGCCTGCTGGGCGTTGACGGAAGTCAGGGATCGGAACTCGGCCTTTCCGACGACTGGGCTTACCAGATCATCAAGCAGCTGGGTAACTACGGCGAAATCTTTGAGCGCAACATCGGCGTGAACACCCCTCTGGGTATCGCGCGCGGCCTGAACGCTCTGTGGACCGATGGTGGACTTATTTACTCACCGCCTTTCCGCTAAGCCGAAAACTGCTGTTTTTTGTATTTGATGTATTTGATGTAGTTGTGATGAGACCGGAGGCCCATTAGGGCCTCCGGTGCTCAGCAGTCCTTAGACCGCGTACTGCCTTTTATTCACCGAATTCCAAGCTGACGCAATGACCCAGCCCGCTCAGAGTACTTCTAACCCCCTGCTACAGCTATGGCGTAACCAGGAGTCGCGCGGCGTCATCATTCAGATCGTCACCATGGTGGTGGTATTTGCCCTGCTGGCTGCCATCGCCCGTAACGTTGTCATTAACCTTGAGGCGGTCGGCAAAGAATTCAGTTTTGGATTTCTTCTTTGGCCCGCTGCCTACGATATCGGCTTTTCGCCATTTCTTGAATACACCAACCAGTCGACGCATCTTCGTGCCGCGGTCGTCGGCTTACTGAATACACTGTTGATCGCATTCTGGGGATGCATCCTTGCCACGATGGTTGGGTTTGTCCTCGGCATCATGCGCCTTTCCAGTAACTGGCTGGTCAGCAAACTCTCGTATGCGTTTGTGGAATTCATGCGCAACGTGCCGATACTGATTCATATCCTGGCCATCTACGCGATTGTGGTCACGTTGCTGCCGCCGGCGAAGAAAGCATTAAACGTCGGAGCCGATGCCTTTTTTCTCTCGAACCGGGGCTTTTATGTGCCGTCTCCGGTATTTGAAGACGGCGCCACCATAGTCGGAATCGTTCTTCTGATCAGTATCGCGCTGGTCTATTTCTTCAAACGCTGGGCAAGGCGCCAACAGGACGATACCGGAAAGATTTATCCAGTACTCTGGGTGTCATTGGGCATACTGGTTGCATTGCCCGGGATCGCGTTCATCGCAACAGGCATGCCCCTTTCCTGGGATGTGCCGGTGCTGAAAGGGTTTAACTTCAAGGGCGGTATGGCGATCAAGCCTGAGTTTCTCGCCCTTTGGCTCGCACTCTCACTCTATACGGCCTGCTTTATCGCGGAGATTGTTCGCGCGGGCATTCTGGCCGTCAGCCATGGACAGACCGAGGCTGCGTTTGCGTTGGGCCTGCGGCCTAACCGCACTCTGCAACTCATTATCATCCCTCAGGCGTTACGCGTTATTGTGCCGCCGCTTTGCAGTCAGTACCTTAATCTTACGAAGAATTCGTCTCTTGCTATTGCCATTGGCTATATGGATATCACGGCAACACTGGGCGGAATCAGTTTGATGCAGACCGGCAAGGAAATGGAGACCATGCTCATCGTCATGGGGGTCTACCTTGTGATATCACTGCTGATCTCCAGTTTTATGAACTGGTTCAACCACAGAATAAAACTGACCGAGCGTTAACCCGGCCATGTCACAGACTCCTGCTAACCCGCGTTACACACCCGGCACGCATCCAGACCTGCCGCCGCCCAGGCGTACAACCGGGGTACTCGGCTGGGTTCGAATGAATCTCTTGTCTTCGCCGCTCAACGTGGCGCTGACCCTGCTCTCCATTTGGCTGCTGTGGACCATCCTGCCGCCTTCCATCCATTGGCTGTTTACCGGGGCTATTTGGACCGCGGCCGACCGCAAAGAATGCTGGGCGCTGATGGACGCACCACGGGATGGTGCCTGCTGGGCGTTTATCCGCGGCAGTTTTGAACTCTTTGTCTACGGCTGGTATCCCGAACCCGAACGCTGGCGGGTTAACCTCACGTTTGTCCTCTTTATTGCAGCGATTGTCGGAGGACTGCGGGAAAACATCCCGGGAAAGAAATACTGGCTGATCTTTGCCGCGGCCTACCCTTTTATAGCTGCCTGGCTGTTGCTTGGTGGCTTTGGTCTTGAGCCTGTCGGCACAAACAAGCTTGGGGGCATCCTGCTGACTTTGGTCGTTGCCGTTACCGGCATCTCTTTCTCGCTGCCACTCGGTATCGCGCTGGCGCTTGGACGGCGATCAAACCTTCCCGCCTTGCGCGCCGTATGCGTAATCTTTATCGAGTTCATAAGAGGCGTGCCATTGATTACCCTGCTGTTTGTCGCCTCAACCATGCTCACTTACTTCCTGCCGCCCGGCTCAACCTTTGACCTGCTGATGCGGGTGCTGATTATGGTGACGCTGTTCGCATCTGCCTACATCGCTGAAGTGGTTCGCGGCGGCTTGCAGGGCTTATCTGGCGGGCAGTACGAGGCCGCGGATGCGCTGGGCCTAAGTTACTGGAAAGCCCATCGTCTCGTGATCCTGCCGCAGGCACTGAAGATCTCGATACCTGGCATCGTCAACACGTTTATCGGTTCATTCAAGGACTCTACGCTGGTACTGATTATCGGCATGATGGATATTCTGGGCCTGGGAAGAGCCCGCCTGAATGACCCAGACTGGCTTGGCCTGGCTCCCGAGCTCTATATCTTTATTGCCTTGTTCTTTTTTATCAGCTGCTTTGCGATGTCCCGCTATTCATTAAACCTCGAAAAGAAGCTACAGACCGGTCATAAGTCCTGACCCACAACCTGGAACGACACCATGAATCAGGAAACCACCGCAACCCCTGCCGGGTCACGTCTCAACGAGTCGGATCCCAAGATTATTTCGATTAAAGGCATGCATAAGTGGTTCGGTGACTTTCACGTCCTGAAAGACATCAACCTGGAAGTTGCCAAGTCGGAAAGAATTGTTATCTGTGGGCCATCCGGCTCCGGAAAATCCACACTGATCCGATGCATTAACCGGCTTGAAGAGCATCAACAAGGCTCCATCATTGTTGATAGCACCGAACTGACCCAGGACCTCAAAAACATCGAGATCATCCGGTCTGAAGTCGGCATGGTCTTTCAGCAGTTCAACCTATTCCCGCACCTTACTGTGCTCGACAATGTCACCCTAGCT
>Ga0181585_10004614_pt1 | contig 12022 bp, 3 predicted proteins | sample 071ome_29_FD_132469 | JGI IMG/M metagenome (GOLD analysis project Ga0181585, IMG submission 132469) | Coastal salt marsh microbial communities from the Groves Creek Marsh, Skidaway Island, Georgia - 071407BT metaG (megahit assembly) | ecosystem: Environmental > Aquatic > Marine > Intertidal zone... | reverse complement strand
TATTTAAAGTTTCTTGTGCTCCAATTTCAGCAAGAGTATATATTGGATCATAAGTTCCGTCTTCTTGTTTTGCTTCGTTTGAGTATATTGTCATAAAAGAAGGATGCTTTCCTGCTTTTACATTTGGAAATGCAAATGATATATTTTCACGAAAGTTTTTCCATGATATAGCAATCTTATCGTCATTAACACTCGCAGATGAAAACGAATTCATAAATTTATTTTTTGTATAGAACCCAATATCACTTTCATCTTTGTTAATCAAAGTTGATATACTTTTAAAGTCACCGTAATTAGCTGGAAGATGATTTGTATCAGTCTCTCTTAGTCTTCTTAATCTAGTATAGTAATTATATGAGGAGTTTATATCACACATCTCACACTTGTTTTGTTTTGCTAAATTTTTTCTTATTGTAGGTTTGTTATTATATTTTGATGATTCTATAAGTGATTTATCCACATCGTAGTACCAATTACTATAATTTTTACTTGAAGGACAAAATTCAAATTCTATATATGATGTATTATAGTTTACATCCACATAATTTATTGTTTTGTCTAATTTGTTTTCTTCTTTTTCATTGATATTAATATCAATATCAGAAATTGTTGACTTATGAAACCACTCTTCACACCCGTACTGATTTTCACCACGACCATATACAAAACATCGTGGTTCATCGGAAGATGGATTTGTTATATATATTTTATCTGAATAAATTTTTACATTTTCACCAAAATTCTTAATTTTATCTGATGGAGCTGTAATCATTCCAATTAAATCAAATGTAAAATCACCCAATGCATTTGGTGGGGTTTCACTATATTCTACCATAGGCATTTCCGTTGTATCTCCAAACGAATGCATATCCGATTCATCAAATAACTTATAGTTATCTGTGTTACAATCACCATCCTCGGAAGAGAATTCCTTTAATGGAGAATTTGAACCCGAAACATTTTGCAGTTTCCATCTGTATGCCCATTTGTTATTTTTATTTTGAATATGGTCTGGATTTGGAATATATGAACCGTCAAATGAATTTGTTATATATCCAGGCCATGTAGACTTCTGATAGTAGTTATGTTCAGAAACCTCTTTACATCTAACAGACGGATGAGCATTGCTACTCCACAACCGTGTCTTATAGGAAAAATCTATATTTTTTGATTCGGCTTCATCACGAGTCATATATAAATAATCAAATGGGTATATATAACTAAAATCATCTTGCGTTGGTATATTATCATAATATTCCGAACTTGTTATTGTTCCTTTATCGAGTTCTGACTTTAGCTTTTCTTTTTGATTTTTTATTTTATTTGTTACTATTTCACTTCTTAAATTTAAAAATTCTATATAATCATGTGTTTCTTGTTCCATGTCATTATTGAATTTTTTTAGATTATTAACAAATTCATAAGAACTATATACACTTGATGTTTTTATCCAAGGGTGTTGCTTTGTTCTTTTTGTTTTTTTAAATATATAAACCACTCCATTGTTATTATTAAATCCAGGTGAACCCACTACCATATAGTTACGAAAAATTGAAATCGATTCTCCAAATCTTGATTCAGGGTTTCCTTCAAATACATTTATAATCCCCCAATTATCAGAACCTCCTTTATTTTTTTCATAAACAAATACATGACCAACATCGTCTTTGTCTTCTCCGGATATACTAGAACTGGGTGATCCTATAGCACAAATATCTGAATTCATTTCAACTACTTTACCAAATTCGTCATTTATAGCATTCGAGTTTGTAAGAATGTCTCCAAGTTCTGTTAAAATAAAATCAGATGCATTATCATTTGTCACCTCGGCCGAAAGTCCACTTTGAGTAAACGGAGAATAAAATTTTTTGACTTCATCAAAATCAAATTTTTCTTTATTGTACTTATACATAGTGGCAACACCTGTTTGGTTTTCACTGGGACCCGTTGGATCTACTGGTGCACCCGTCAAGAAATAATCATCATGTGAAGTAAGAGATGTTCCAAAACTTAGATCAGAATAATCTAAATATGCCTTATTTTCATTCGACTCGGATTCGTTTATAAAGAAAAAAGAAGAATCTAAGTTAGTTTCGGATATACGATTAAACGATTCTTCACCAACTACCAAGTTTGTATAGCCATCGTCAGTTATATCTATCGAATCAAACATTGAACTGTAGTCTTTTATTTTTATTGATTTTGGTTTTATTTTTTCACCAAATATACTTTTTGGTACTTCTAATACCGTAACTGAATTTCCAAGTATGCGTCTTTCAGAACCGACTACCTCTTTTGTAATTTCTGAATTAAATGATTCGTTAGTATATTTTCCAGTTTCAGAACCGAATACATTCATGGGATTTTTATATAATTTATCATTTAAATATTCACCACTCAACCCATAGTCATTGTAGAACAAATGTTTTATTGAATTATAGACCGTCCTTTGGTAAGTTCCATCATAATTTATAGGTTCTTTTGTTTCATCATAATGTTTACTTTCTTTTGTAAAAAAAGTTCCTTTTATGTTTTTTCCATATTTAACATTAATTTTAAAATCTATACCAGATTGCTCGGTTGATAGTTTCTTGTATGAGTTTACAAAAAGTGGAACATTATCACCTTGTTCTAATATGATATTATCAGCTGAGTCAGTCGAATCATATTTCCAGGTCCTATATGCCTTAAACTTTCTAACCGTAGTATCTGATGCCTTTAGTAACTTTATCACACTGTATAAATATATTTATATTTAAATATTTATATAAGCACCTTCTAAAAGTCTAATTTTATTTTTATCAATGTCTCAGAATCAAAGCTTTTTAATAACGGAACACTTAATTTAGCAACGGCCACTAGTTCATTGTTGTCATTATACAAACCAACGGTTGTAATATATGTCTTTGGATCTTCTACGAAGTCTTCGTGCCTAACCCTACCAATCCAATAATCTCGGTTAGGACCAATATTATTGTCAACTAAACTAGTTGCTTCTTTGTTTGTAAAAACAAATGATGGGTTGTTACTGTAATTAAAGTCAGTATTTCGTACTCGTATAAAATAATGCTTAGATGGAACAAACTCTGTGCTTCTTGCCTTGAAGTTGCCACCCAATTTTATTGCAGAAAAAAGTTTTAAGAAGTTTTTGTGATTTCGTTCTGTGCCATATTTTATGATGTCGGAGTAACCTGATTCGGATTGTGCCACACTTCCATACCAACTAAGTTGTCTACCTAAGTTATTTTTCTGAGCAGCTTCTTCTGATTTTCCTATTTCTATTAACTTTTCTTCTATCAATGTTCCAAAGTGACATGATAGTGCATATGGATTTAGTATGATAATACCTAAATCAGGATAAGCAAATCCAAAACTTTCTCCAGAACCCTCACCCGATCCAACTGCATATTTATTTGACTCATATGATTCGTCCAGAATAGACCCTCTTATAATTTGAAAAACTTTTCCTGTTGTAGAGTTATATGTTATACCCGAAGAAACAAATCTACTGTCGTCTCTAAATGTTTCTGTTACTATAACATCTCCATGCTTTACAGATAATTTAAACTCCAAATTACCTGCATCGAATTTTTCTTTTAAATTTGTGGATGAAAAATTAATTGCATAAATAGAGTCTCTATCTTTATATCCGGCAACAGGAGAATCTAATGAGAATGTCCACGATGAATCTCCCGGTCCCAATAAAATATTTTTATATTGGTTATATATAGTTTTAGTAACCGACGTTGATGTTTTGTCATTTGTAGAACCATAACCATTTATATTACCATATGAAATTGAAAATTGAACAGTTGCGTTTTCATTTGGAACTCCATTTATTTTTGTTTCCTCGTTGTATACATTTACATAATAATCACCAAAATCTACCTGATTCCAATTTTGCTTATTTACAAACAAAGTTTGTTCGTCTTCTATATCATCTATTTCAGGTAAGTTAGTAATTTGTCCCGAGGAATTGTAGTTTGGTTTTATTGAATTATATCCATCCTGCTCTTCGTTTTCTACTGCCCAATGTGCAATCTTACTCTTGAGTTCATCTGTATCGATAAAAAACTCGGTTTGTTCAAATCCAGACTCAAATAATCCAGACGATACCTTTCTAACTCGTCCAAATACTTTATCATCTTGTTCTATCTGTCGATAAATGCTCATATAAGTTTATTTATTAATCCTTGCTCAGAAGACTCTTCAGAAGAAACTACCGTAACTATTACTGGAATTGAAGTTGATCCCCCACTTTCGTTTCCTATTATCGTTAAAGTCGCACGTTGATCTGTTGTAATACTTTTATTTGGTTTAAATGTAAAAGAAAAACCCACCACTGTTGTGGCAAGTTCACTTGATGTGTCTCCTAGAAATACCGATGCAGATTGAGCTGCCTCTGCTTCAATGCCAGTTCCCGTAATTACTCCTACATTTCTGTTGGACAATACAGCCGTATACCCAAGTGTTGTGTTGTATGCAGGTTCAGTTGTTGGTGTAATTGAAACCACTCCGTTGTATGTTTTATCAACTATTATATTTTGTTGACCTAATTTAATGGTAGGAATGTATTCTGTTCCGGGGGGTAATGTTACTAGTTTGTATTTTAAGCATTGTGTTTCATCCGTAAGAGGTTCAAAAATAGGAGTGTTTCGTATTGCCGAATCATAATATTGAGAACCTTCTGGGTGATTGGGGTCGTACAAAGAATAGTCAATTTCATCATCCGATAATGCAAAACTAGTAATGTTTAGTCCATTCTCTGATGCCAACAATTCTCTTCCCTTTCTCGTTAAAACTGCCTGAACAGTAATAGTTTCGTTATTTAGATATCCCATGATAATATATATATTGTTTTTTAGTAATTTAATATAAATATTTATATATTATGTTTTTAGCAAAAAATAAATTGTTCAAATTAACTCGGATATGATTTTTCCGTTAAATGTTCTGAAAGAACCGTCTGCTACTTTAAGTTTTCCATCATTCACTCCTCCCGAAATTGGATATTTTGAATTTTTATCATAATAAGTGTGATTGAGTTTTTTTGCCAGTCTATAATTTTCATAGGCCTGATGATATTGTTTTGTTTGATAATAATAAAATTCGTCAGAATCTTCTATATCGTAAAACTCGACATCATTTAGTTCTTCTGTTATTCTGTTCTGCCTATATAAATAGGAAACATTGTTCTGTGCATCTTGTCCTAGTTTTACATTGCCATAATCAATTGGCATAGGATATACATAAACATTGTCAATCTCTCCGCAAAATCCACCGATTTTAAATTTAGAAAACATAAAATTATTAAGCCTTTTTTCTAAATCAATTTCATTCATAAAAATTCCATTTTTAAAAACTTTTATATAACCATCTGATTCAAATGAAAATATAATATGAGTCCAAACACCTATTTCTAAAAAAACATTAGTGCCCGTTGAACTTGTTTTTTTATTTTCGTTCCATCTAATTCCAATTTCGTTTGTTTCCCCGTCTCTTAAAAAAATACCGGACTCACGATCACCATTTCTACATGATATAATGTTGGAATTTGAATAACTTTTCTTTTTAAGTTTTATCCAAAAAGAAGTGGCCAAGTTTTTTGAAGTAAATTCCTCACAAATTAACTCGGCATATGAATCTAAATCCTTTTCGTTAAAATTTTCGTTATCAAAAAAAATTGATTTATTATAGTTTTTTACTTCACTGGTTTCTATTATATCTCCATTGAAAATTAAACCGATACTTCTACCCGATGAATCTACGATTCCATGTACATTATTTTTATTCATAATTATATTCTGTGGTGTTTATATTTGACAAATTTCCTACAAAAGAATCAGACCATACTCTATTTTCTTCATATTCCAATTCGTTTAGATTCTCTGTATAACTGTTATTTGAAACTATTACATAATAATAAGTTTTTATATCATTTACAAAATTCAAGTCAGTAAATGAGTTTGTTTTTATATCAGTTGCAAGTGTTTGGTAGGTTGAGTACGATTTAAAATCATTAGTAGTTGATCTTAAAACAGTATAGTAGTCAGTTCTATTATATTCACTTGTTAATCCAGTATCGTCCCATGTTATTTTAATCATATTCGGATACGAATTGCTGGCTGTTGTTGTTTTTATTTTTTGTGGTTTTCCTATCCTCCACGAACTACGTGAGTAGGACGCAGATTTTGAATTATCATGTCCAATTGAAATTATTCTATAAAATATTTTTTTACCAAGTGGACACTTTGTATCCAAATATCCTGTGCTTGAATAGGTTTGTGAAAGATTATCCACCACTGTTTCCCAATTAATGTCATCTTGACTTCGTTCTATTCGTACATATTTTGCTGATTTTGAAGGTCTCCATTTTATCAAAATACCATCATGCCGACCACTACTTAAATTTAAAAAGGTGACGGGATCAATATTACTCTTTAGTTTTACCATTATATTTTTTTCACCAAACCAAGATTTTAGATAAAATTTTTCGTCTTTAAATAAACTTGTTTTAAGATATTTATGCTCCCTTCCTAATTCATTTCGTGATAAATAAAATGTTCTAAATTTTCCATTTTTAATTACGTTGGACGAGTCCCATCCATATTTACTTAGATCGTTAAGTTTCACAACATCGTCTGTTATATTTGAAATATTATTTACCTTTACATTGAAATTTTGTAAGGTTTCCGGTATTTTTTCTAATAAAAATCTTTGTTCTAGTAAGTCCTCTACACTAGCAATCGACTCGGCTTGAATACCCTCTTTTCTTAGATCAATTATTATATCTTCTTCGGTTTTGGAAGGATTTCCTGATGATAAATCGTATTTTTTATTTGTAATTGCAATATTATTAAATTTAAAAACTAACAAATTATTTTCAACTTCAGTCTTGGTTTGAGTTATTGTTGGAGTTGGAGTTTGTAATGAAAGAGGAGTTATTGTTGGAGTTGGTGTATTTGGTGGAATTGGTGTGTCTGGTGATTCATCATCTAAAGTAATTGTTGGGGTTGGGGTTGATTTCTCTAATGTATATGTATGTGATACAGTTGGGGTGGGTGTGTTATCAAAGTCGAGTAGTAATTCTACCAAACCAACCTCATTTTTAAAAGTATCCGAAAATCCATAATTTCCGTTAAATGAACTTGTAAGTTTTTCATCATTTGATGTAATGTATTGATCGGTGTCAATATCTTCATATTTTTTTGGAGATTTTAGTTTTGCAAGTATCCACATATCAGACTCTTTGTATATTATCCACTCGGTTGAATTGGAAAATATCGGCATATTATTATATAAGCTATCCTCTTCTAAATAAACTCCATTTGCATCTACAACATCAATTCCTTTAAACCCATCTAATTTAATCTTAAGTCCAGATACTTTATTTATGTTATTTCCATTTAATTTAATAACTGGATTTATTTCGGGTTTTACAAATTTTGTTTTATTTGTCTCTGTTTCATTGTCGATCTTGCTATCAAAGTTAAACCAAAAAGAATCTACAATATCTTCACCACCGTCTCTTAATTTTGGCGTTCTAATAATCGGAGGTTCATTTGAAAGTGTTCCTGTTTCATTTACCACAGTTTCATGAGTATTTATTGACTTATATTTCCGTCTCTTTCCATTCAAACCGTTGGATATTCGTCCATGAATAAAGACATTGTTGTTTTGCCCTATTTTAAAAACATCGTAAGATTGAAAATCTTTTTCAAATTCATATGATTTATTAAGGTTTAAATTATAATCTTTATATATTCCATTTTCAAATGAGTTTTTTGATGAGAACTCTTCTGAAAATAAAGTTTTAGTTTTAAAATTTATATAATTTTTATATGATGAATTTTTAATTTCTCTTGCAACAGAATCAACTTGCAATTTACTTTTCAGTCTTAAGTTATATGAATTTAGTTTTTCCCAAAACAACCCAGAATCAAAATCTTTTCCAGGTACTATTGACCTAGATTTTAATGTATCACGTTTACAACTCCACATATTATCTTCATAATAAACAATTTCTCCTTTTTTATACTCGATACCTATTTTAAATTCATTAGAATAAATTTCTTTTTCTATTAATGGTTTGTCAAAATTAAATTCTGATATTAATAAAGCCTTATTTGTTTTTTTTGTTTTAGGTATATTCAAACTAAATTTAACTTTACATATTTTTTCATCGGAATTTATTTCTATCTCAGACTCTGTGTGCAAGTCTAAAGGACTTAGTAAATCCATGTGCTTGTTTTTAATATTATTTATGTGTATTTTGTGAAAGTAATCTGTTTCTATTTTAGCATTAATAACATTTAAATTTAACTCTAACTCAGTTTCACTTTTTTTTGTCTTATCCCGTCCTACTCTGTCATATATACGATAGTTTCCACCCGTACCCGACAATTTAATTGAATTTGTGTCTATGTTTAAAAATTTAAAATTATCTTCATATTCAAAAATAATATCAAAATTAAGAGCAATTCCTGATTTATCGTCTTCGTTTTTTGTGTATATTCCGGTTTGATTTATATTATCTTCTAAAATACATTTTAATGATGGATATTTATATGAATTCTGTATAATCCATTTATTATTTTTCGCATCATATACGAAACACCAATTTTTTTTGTTTTTAAATAAAAATTTATCATCATATGAATATAAAACATTTCTATACAATCCATTTGCTGATTCGTATTCATGTTCATACCCCCGAACTTCTATTAATAATTCACCATCTCTTACTTTGTACTCAACATAACCAAACAAATTTCTTGTAGTTGATTTAAATGTTCCAACAGATGGGTATTTATGATTTTGCCTTAGAATAATATTATCATTTTCAAGTAAATATGTTTGAGATTGATCATAGTATGCGAGTGTTGAATTTAAATCATTTTTAATTTGATCAACTACATATGTGTATTTTTTAGTAAATACATCATATGCTTCATTATTTCCAAATCTCATTCCAACCAAAGAAGTGTTTCCAAATGCTCTGATATTATTAATATCAGAATATGTAGCTATTGTGTCTTTATTATCAGTCGTGACTCTCCACTTAAATGGTTCATTTTCTGCCAAATCACATGCAACTTCCTGTGTTTGAGTCCATGTTTTTTCTTTCAGTGAATTGATAATTGAATTATATACATTGTTAAATTCTTCATCCTCTAAATTATGCTTTAGATATATTAAAGGTATTTCATATTTTATTTTTTCTGTTTTTCTTGAAGATATTTGTATTTTCCATACATAAAATTCACTTATATTTTCTTTATTTTTTTCAATTAAAAATTTATTAGGAATAATTGTAAACGAATTGTAAACTTTTACACTAGCTCGTTGAAAATGACTACCTATTATATCACCCATATCGTTGTAAACTTTTCCGTTTTTATCTGTAATACTGCTATTGGTTGTTACAAGTTCATCTCCTTTAAAAAATCCTTTATTATTATATCTAGATGCCAAAAAACCATCGGATAATGAACTTGATTCTGAAATAATATAGTTTCCCGTTTTACTTTCACGCAAATTCCATTTATTCAGTTCGTCGTCAAACATCAAAACCCAATCTTTATTTTTATTGATATATGTAGGTGAGTATACTTTTTTAGTTTTATTACTACATAAAATTACATCGGATTCTAAATTATATATTCCGTTTGCAGAATTTACATCACCATAAAATCCAGATAATTTTATATACCCTGATGAAATTCTGTTGTCATAAAACTTAGACTTTTCGTTTATATCAATATCAGATAAATTATCATTAAAATTTGTTTCATTATCTATTATAAAAAATTTATTGAATTCTTTATCAGAATAGTCTTTATATGGTCGTATTTCTACTTTATATGTGTCACAATCTGATGGAAATCCGTTTCCACATAAATCGGTTCTATATGATTTATTAGAATTGCTTTCTATTATTAAATTAAAATTATTCAATAAATTTGATGTTAGTAGTAGTATATCTTTTCTTTTTTTAATTGGAACTTTTTTATTAAGTTTAGTAATTACCGATATTTCTTGGTTGTGTACTAAATTCATGTTATAGTAAATGTTTGACCTTGCTCGTAAGTAAGTATTATTATTTGATATTGTTAACGGAGCTCCTATTGTGTCTCCAAGTGTTATATTTCCTAGTTTTTTAATATTTACATTTGTTTCTATTTTGGGTGCAACTTCTCCCATAACTGGAATAATCTTTGCATATTTTTTTTCAGATACAACTCCCTCCCCTTCGTTGGGTTTGTTAATTTTTAAATTGGGTGGTTCGGAAAAAGTCAAAGTTTTATCTTGTTTCCAATTCATACCACTTAACATAAAGTGATTATAGTTTACACTTTGTATGCTACCGGATTCGTCTAAATTAAATAAATCTTTTACTTTGATTTTTTGAGGCCATACATCTTTCCAACCATTGGGTTTAATTCCGTCAAAATATACATACTCATCTCCACTATATCCTCTTCCGGTTTTAATTATTTGTATATCCTTTATATAATTTGCGGTTTTATTTTTTATTAAAGGAGTTTTTTCATATTTAATTTTTTTATTTTTTGCATACAAACTTGTGTTTTGCAAAAAATTGTCAAGATTTAGATTTGATTTAAAATTTATATTTTTTGATAGATTCAACACAAATAAAATGTCACAACTCGATATAGTTTCACCACCTATCAGTAGAAAAGAAAAATCTATTTTGTTTTTATACTTTTCTTTTATATCATCAAGAATTTTTTTATCTATATTAAGAGATGTATTAAATTCCAAGTTATCAATCATTTCTTGGTTTATATTTTCAACAAACCCACTCTTCGAATAAACCTTAAAAGAACTAAATCGTTTTTTTCTAAATAATATATTTACATTAAACTTTTCATACGATGTATTTTCTAACTCAAATTCAAAGTCATCAATTTTAATTTTTTTATATATTTCAAGTACATCAAACTTATAGGTTCTACCAAGTATTTCCATGTCAACCACTGCATCAGTAAACACTTCATGAATTAAATTAAAGTTTAAATTAAATATTTTTGGTGGATAGAAAGTATCTAGTGTTTCAATTTTTGTATTTTTTTTGTGTATACCTGAATTAAAATTCAATTTATCAGATAGTCCTTTGTTTTCAATTAAAAACTCACCACGATGACTTATGTTAAATTTGTTTTTTACTAAAACAAAATTAGGTTTTTTAATCAAACCAAATGATTTAAATTGTTTTTTGTTAAAAGAAACATTTCTCTCGTCAAATGTTTTAAAATCAAAAACTGACCTATCACGATTGTCAAAACTTACTATTGAATTTATGTTACCTGATGTAAAAAATGGGTCTCCGCACGATTCATATTTTTTTCCGTTAAAGTATCCAACTATTCTTATAACTTTTTCCGACACAGTTTGGTCTATTTCAGAACTTCCTACCCACCCGTTCTGAAACTTTCCTATAAAATTACCATTAAAATAAACATATCTCTTGTTTCCGTAAAATTTATATTCTCCTGTATCATTGCTCACTAAACTCATTGAGTTATCAGAATTTTTAATTCTTTCTGTAAACTTTCCAGAAAAAATACCAGAAATCTCGGCATAAACCCACCCGTTTATGTATGCATCTACATCAATAAATCTATTATATGATGTAGTCAGATTGCAATTAGCAAAGTATGTTATACTTGTGTCTATGTTACCAGAACCATTTGAATTATTAAACCCATTACTAAACCAACTTGGCATGTATATATTATTGCTAATATCATTCTTATTTCCGGCAACCCATGTATATGTAGAAAAATCTATCTGTTTCTCGGTTGCCAATTCTTTTGCACCACCTACACGACCGTCTGATGCAATAATCCATTGTTGTTTTATTGTAGAATAAAAAACCCACCATATTCTTGATATATTACAAAAAACAGGATAGTTAGATGAGTTTTTAAATTTAAAATCATATAAACCATTTGCCGAACCTAATTCATAATCAAAACCTGAAATTTCAAGACTTTCT
>Ga0181585_10004597_pt1 | contig 12049 bp, 9 predicted proteins | sample 071ome_29_FD_132469 | JGI IMG/M metagenome (GOLD analysis project Ga0181585, IMG submission 132469) | Coastal salt marsh microbial communities from the Groves Creek Marsh, Skidaway Island, Georgia - 071407BT metaG (megahit assembly) | ecosystem: Environmental > Aquatic > Marine > Intertidal zone... | reverse complement strand
GATGCCTTTACAAGCATTAACCATATTGTAGAAGAATTCAAAGAAAAGGGGGCAGATATAATAGAATATATAAAAAAACACAGTAATGTATAATATTTGTTGTTTTAGGCATAATAATGCTTCGCCTGACATAGGGAATAAATTAGCAAAGCACCAAATTAATTTTTTTGACTATAAAATAGCAAATATTCACTATAATAGCTCATTAGATTTTAAATATTTAGAAAGTTTTTCTAAAATTATTCTTACAAGTAGAAATACAATTAGAGAAGATGATTTAGAAAATTGGCAAAAATTAAATCTTAAAATAGAGTTTATAATTATAGGTAAAAATTTTGCTTCATATCTCAAAGAAAATAACATCAAAAATATTCAGATATTTAATTCAGTAAAAGATGTTGCTGCAATAATTAATGCAACAGATAGTTATTTATATATTAGAGGAGAAAATATTAGTTATGATCTAGCATTCTCTCATCCTCATATAAAAGAAATATTATTTTACAGGCTAGAATTTGATAATATTAATAAAAGTGATATCTTAAATTTCTTTCTTAAAAATAACATTAATCAAATTTTATTTTTAAGCATAGAAACTGCTAAATTTATTACAGAAAAAATTAGTAAAACAGAGTTACAAAAATTTGAAATAATTTGTTTAAGTAACAGGATAGCAAAATATTTTGCTGATTTTCATGATAATATTCTTTATCCTAAAGAGCCTGAAGTTGATTTATTAACAAATTTAATTCTAAAAAAATAAATGTTTGGCATCTCTTTCTTTGAATTGTTAATAGTTATTTTAGCAGCCATAATAATCATTAACCCAAATGATTATCCTAAATGCTTTAATTTCTTAAATAAACTTTATAAAGAATTAAAAAAAGCCTATTTATCAGCATTAGATGAGTTTGAAAAATTAAAGCAAGAATCAGGGTTCTCTTCTGAAGCAAAAAAAATAAAAAGAGATATTGAAAATTTAGATGATGATTTAAAAAAAATTATAGGTGATGATGGCAAACAATATGATGCTTATGATGTTAAAAAAATAATTAAGGAAAATGAAAAATAATTTTTTAGATCATATAAAAGAATTAAGAAATAGAATAATATTGATATTTATATTTTTTATTATCTCTTTTATTTTTTCCTATCATTTCATAGAAGAAATCTATGATTTTATTTTATTGCCACTTAGTAATTTAAAAGAGGTTAACGAATCAAAAAGAATAATTTACACTAATTTAACAGAAGCTTTTACTTCATATATTAGGCTTAGCTTTACTTTTACCATATTAATTTTATTTCCATATATTATCTGGCATATTTACCGTTTTATTGCTCCTGCCTTATATAAAAAGGAAAAGAAAATATTTAATATAATTCTAATTTCATCACCAATTTTATTTTATTTAGGATGTGCATTTGCTTATAAAATTGTTTTGCCAGTAGCTTTTGATTTCTTTATGAGCTTTGAAAATCAAACTAGTAATTTACCATTAATATTAGAAGCTAAAATAAGCGAATATTTAAAGCTTAGCCAAAAAATTATAATAGCATTTGGCTTAGTATTTCATCTGCCCGTAATTTTAATATTATTAATTAAATCAGATATTATTTCATTAGAGAATTTGAAAAAAAATAGGAAATATGCAATAGTAATATTTTTTATATTAGGAGCAATTATTACACCTCCAGATATAATTTCTCAAATAGCTATTGCAATACCTATGCTCATATTATATGAGTTAACATTAATAATTGCCAAAAAACTATAATATATTGCACAATGCATGATATAAATAAAATTAAAGAAAATCCCATAGAATTTGATAAAGAATTAGCTAGAAGGGGTGAGAAGAAACTAGCAGAAGAAATAATTTCTCTTGATAAACAGATAAGAGAAGAAAAAACTAATTTACAAAATTTATTATCAGAAAAAAATAAAATAGCTAAAGAAATAGGTTCTCTTAAATCTAAAAATCAAGATGCTTCAATCCTATTTAAAAAAGCAGATGCTATAAAAAAAGAAATTGCCCAATTAGAAAATAATCAAAATCAAGAAAAACTTAATGAAATATTAGCATCAATTCCAAATTTATTATCCTCTGATGTTCCAAATGGTGAAAGTGAAAAAGATAATATTTTAATTCGTGAGTTTGGTAATATCCCAAATTTTAATTTTAGCCCAAAACAACATTTTGAATTTGATGATGATTTAATGAATTTTAGTGATGCTGCTAAAATTAGTGGGGCTAGATTTGTTCTTTTAAAAGAAAATTTAGCCAAATTAGAAAGAGCTCTAGCAAATTTTATGCTAGATCTTTTAACTGAAAAATTTGGTTTTACAGAAATTTCAGTTCCATTATTAGTAAATGACAAAACAATGTTTGGTACAGGTCAGTTACCTAAATTTGCAGAAGACGCTTTCAAAACAGAAGATGGTAAATGGTTAATTTCAACTTCTGAAATTGCCTTAACAAATATAGCACAAGATAAAATCCTAAAACCAGAAGAATTACCAAAAAGATATGTAGCATATACACCATGCTTTAGAAAAGAAGCTGGATCTGCAGGAAAAGACACTAGAGGTATGATACGTTTACATCAATTTAACAAAGTTGAAATGGTTTGTTTAACAAAAGAAAGTGAATCTGATAATGAGCATGAAAAAATAACAGCCATAGCAGAAGAGATTTTAAAACAATTAGAGTTACCTTATAGAGTAATGCTTTTATGTAGTAAAGATACTGGTTTTAGTGCTAAAAAAACATATGATTTAGAGGTATGGTTACCTGGACAAAATTGTTATAGAGAGATTTCAAGCTGTTCAAATTGTGGAGATTTTCAAGCAAGAAGAATGAAAGCAAGAATGAAAAATAAAGATGGGAAAAATAGCTATATTCATAGCTTAAATGGTTCAGCACTTGCAGTTGGTAGAACATTAGTAGCAATTCTAGAAAATTATCAAAATGAAGATGGTTCAATTACTATACCTAAAGCTTTAAAACCATATATGAATAATAAAAATAAAATCCTAGCTTAAAATAATAAGCTCATCCTTTTTTAAATAAATTTTAAAAATAACATTTTTCATTAAATCAGCATTTTTCAAGCTAATTTGATCATTACAATTATTGTTATTTGCATAATTCACAACAAGATCAGATTTTAAACAAATATTTTGTAATTCATTATTAGTTATCTTCTTTAAAATTAAGGCTATTTTATGTTTGTTTTTTTCATAAACACAATAATTACCATGACATTTTAAATTTTTATCATGAAAATTAGCAATATTTATGGAGCTTAAATTTCTAAAGTAATTTTGAGCTTTCTTTAAAATATATTTATTTTTGATAAAGTCTGGATAAAAATAATTATTATCAGAATTTACAATAAATAATTTATTGTAACTTACAGTTAAATCTGGTTTAGGATCATAAATATAAGGAAAAAAATAAGCAGAAAAATATAAAATAATTACTATGTAAAATCTTTTTCTATCTTTAAAAACTAATAAAATTAATAAAGCAATGTAAGCAAATATTAATGAATAGCCATTAAAATATAAATTTATTAAATTTACCTTAAAAAATTCATTAAAAAATTTTGCTAAATAAATAAAATTATCAAGAAAAAATTCATAAATGAAAAATAAATTTAGTTTTTCATTAATTAAAACCAAAATAAAGCATAAAAATCCAAGAGGCACAATTATAAATGAAGCTATTGGTAACAAAAATAAATTAGCTAAAGGTGCTATTATTGATGCATTATTAAAATGATAGCAAATAAAAGGAAGGGTGGCTAAAGATACTAAAATAGATGAATAAAAAATTTTAATAAAATAATTATTCTTACTGCTATGTTGGTAATATAATGCAATAATCAGAGTAGCTACAAAAGATAATTGAAAAGCAGGTGAAAAAATATTATCAGCATTATTTAATGCTATAAAAATTGCAGATATTAAAATTATCTTGGCAAAATCAATTTTTATTTCAAGTAATATGCCTATTACAAAAAATAAAATAAATAATAATGCTCTTTGACCAGAAATAGGAAAATTAGCAATTGCTAAAAATACAAAACTAGTAAAAAGCGATAAAATTGCAGCAATTTTTTTGCCATTATAATTTAAAGATATTTTTGGTATTAAGCCAATTAATCTTCTAAAAAATAAAAAAGACATAAAAGCCAACCCTCCAATATGAAGTCCAGAAATTGCTAAAATATGAGAAATTCCAATATTAAAAAAAATTTCTTTTATTTCTTTTGGGATATATATTTTTGCTCCAGTAATTAAAGCGTAGGCTAGATAATGTTTAGTATATTTTTCTATTATTGAAAGAGATTTCTCATGTAAATAATTTTTTGGATATTTTTCTTTATTGATTATTTGTACATCCTTTATTGGAGACAGAATTTTATAACATTTATCTCTAAAACAAATATTCGGCTTGATATATCCAGCGACCTTAATGAGATTTGAGTTTTGATATTTTTGTTCTCTATCAAATAAAATAAGTTTTTCATAATCATTTTTATCTTCTTTAACTATTAAATATGTATTATTTCTAGAAATAATTTGAAAATTTTTTTCAATTTTTTGATAGGAATAATATTTAATTTCAGCAATAGCAGAGTTAAATGGCCATATAATAAAAAACACACACAATATAAATTTCATTTAGTTAATATTGGTACCATTTTTGATTAGCATTGCCAGTACAATCTCTCACATAAACCTGCTTGTTATAACCCATATCAGTAAGACATTGATATGTTCCATTATCGGTATTGGTTATAAAACGGTTCTGATCATCATAATACCATTTTTGATTTTCATAATCACCATGAGATGTTGAATGACAACTATGTATTTTAACATCCCCATTATAGTCATTATCACCTAAATCCATACATTTTTGGGAAGTAACATCCTTAATTTGGTTTGTACCATGTCTATAAAATTGCCTATTATTACGTGCAGCGCAACTATAAGCTTTTACTGCGCAGCCATTACTTGTGCACTCCCAATCCAAGCAATTACCATTTCCGCTTTTTAGCATACTAGTTGAATCTCCTGTTAATTTTAACAATTTACAACCATTATTTGTAGCTGTAATAGTACCATCATAACAGCTTAAGGTAATATTATTATCATTATCAGCACTAGTTAAAGGGGAGTCATGATTTAAATCATTTCTATCTTTACATTTAATCACTGCATTGTCCCCCCATGTATGTAAGGTTCCAGCGTTAATATTTATTGATTTTACCCAACCACTAGGTTGGTAGTTATAATTTGATGCATCACATCTTCTTTTACAATTTGAATCATAATCTGTAGTTAACGTTCCATCATTACATTTTACCAGAGCAATCCTCTCAGTATTTAGAGACATAGATTCAAAATTATCACATAATTCCCTACTATTTTGACCTGAACTCATACCGCCTGAAGTTATAAAACTCTCTACATTGTCATTTGAATAATATTTAGAACCACCAACATCTATATCAGCCTTACCAAAGCACTTTCTTGCACAACCATTTGATTTTACTCTAAGAGCAAAATCTGATTGTCTACTTTCTCTAGATTTAGAAGTATTACCAACATTTTGACATTTTATTGTATAAGTTCCGCTGAGAGGAGTTCCGCCAGAAGCGGTAAAATTACTACAATTATATGTTACCTCACTCTCAGAGTTAATATTTGATGGCATGTTATATGAATATGTTTTTCCTCCCTTACTGAAAGTTAAATTTTGAGCTGGGCATTGAATTCTTCGACAACTATCTGTTACTCTTGTGATATTATTATTCCAGCCAGCATTATTTGCTTTGCAAACATCTCTTGCAGTTATTGTACCAGTATATTTATAGTCACAATAGGTTGTAGCACGATGTTCCTTATCAATTGTAGAATCTTGATTTCCTGCTTCAGTATAACCTGCAGTAGAAGCGGCAAAATAAAATCTTTGATTATTATGATCATCATTACCATTTCTACCGTGATAATGGTAACTTCCATCAGATGCATATCTTAATCTCTGTGTACTATATTTAGCAGGGCATCCAGGTACACAATGTCCTTGTAAATAATGCCAATTACCATATTGATCACATCTTGATATAGGGGTTCTAACAGTATTTGATCCTGGAGGACATGTTCCAGACACTTGCAAGGTATATGGTATTGTTGAAGGAATGGTAGCATATCTTGCCACTCCATCATTATTAGTGTTTGTATCTGTTGCAGGGCAATTTTGATAATTATGGCAAGCATTTGAAAAAGGAGTTTTTACTCCCCATTGATTACAATTCTCATAACATGATTTTATTTGCGAATAATCTGTATATTTATTAAAACAATCACAGGCTTCATAATCTTTCAGCCTGTAATATAAACATAATTTCTGATTATTTGCTCCATAATCAACTATATTTTCCATTTCAATTTTTAGGTCATGATAATAATCAAACTTTTTGTGAATAATAACTGATTCCTTATCAACTCCAGAGCTTCTACTATTTGGTTTTGAAGGAGAGCTATGTCTTGCATCAATAGTATTTTCAGGTTGTAAACCAGGTGATATCAAGGAGAAAATACTATTATTAGCTAAATCTACTGAGCCATCATAAAAGCTATGTCTATTTTTTAAGATATTTGCATCAACCGAGAAGCTAAAACCAAATAAATCTACATTATTATTTAAATTTCCATCAACAAGCTGATTATTAGAATTAACAACCCTAGGATCACGATAAGAAATTTTAATGTCGTAAATCGGATTTATTGAACTAAATCCCTGAGTGGTAGCTTCATTGAATGAATAGGTTTCCTTATGCATATTATAAGAAAGATTAAGTATTTTTCTAGGTAATATTGAGCATAAATTATGACCCTTCGTATCAGATTCAGCACCATATGGAGTGTCATTTGTAAAATAAGTATAATAATTATCACCATCAGCTCTTCTTAATTTATAATCATCTTTAAAATGATTATTTATTTTTCCAGGAATATTAGCAAAAAAAGGCATTTGTTTTAGGGGGTTATTTTCTAATTTCTCATTATTAGCTGTATCATTAGGCATAAATAATAATTTATCCGCATCGGCATGAGAGGTTAAAGAATTTGAATAAGCAATATTTCCAAACTGTCCAGCAGAGCTATATTTCTGGTTAAAAGCATTATGTAAACACATATGATTATAAAATTTAGGGTCTAAATAAGATGGGTCATTATGCAAAATACATTCTTTAGTATAATTATTAACATTACTGGAACTAGATTGAGTATAGTCTCCAATAGTTATTTCCTTTTGAACTATTTCAGAGGTTTTAGGGTAATAATATTGGCAATATTTTGTTCCAATATCTATATTAATTTCTTGTTTTATTGTCATTAATTCAGGTCTAAGAACTATACCAGAATTTGCGTTTTTAATTGCATCTCTAAAAATCATTTCATTTCCAGTTAAGCTATTTTCAATTTCATATTTTTCATAGAGATTAATAACAGAATTAAGGCTGTTAATATTTCTTTCTTTCATTTTTATAGCCATTTTAGGAGCGTCATATGTTGAACCAATACCAAGAGAAGAAACCATTATAGATGAACCAGCTTCATCAATATTAAAATCTGCCATTTTAAAACATTTATCAGTTTTATTTAAGGGTAAATTAAATAAATCTTTAGCATTATCCCTTAAAGTTTTTTGGACAGTATTAACATAAGAAGCTAGATTATGTTCTCCGCTAACAACAGATGATGCAATATCAACAGAACAATATTTACTACTTCCTTTATCATATGTGAAGCACATATATACACAAAGTTCAGGAGTTTCATTAACATTTTGGTTTTTCTCTGCTTGAGCATAAAATTGTAAATCATAATAATCTTTATATTTATAATTGTAGGTTTCATTTAATCCTATTTCTTTTATGTGCTCATCATCTTTACCTGCATTTATTTTGATTAAAGCTTTAGGGTTTAAAAAATTATTTTCAGTACCAGGAACTATCTCCCACATAAAAGAAGGTTCTTCAGGTTGAAAATAAACATCTCTCTTATCAATGCCAATTACCCTAGGAAAAAATGGCTCTGATATAGGTGGGGGAAGCCTTAAACCTGCATGTGGTTTTGGAAATGTTTTCTCTTTATGTGTTATAGGAATATCTGTAACTTCATCAGAATATTTTTTGGCAAATAATCCTGCAATATATGGGTTATTATAGCATTTTATACCCACATCCTTATGATAATTATAGCCAGAATCACCCATATTAAACAGAGCCCTTAATTCATCAGAGCTTTTGTCTTCAAAATCTGGATGTTCTGAAGGGTTATCAGTAAAGACATATGATTCAATTAAAGACCAGCCTGCCGCATCTGTTCCTTCTTTATCTTTAAAATCATCTATGTCATAAAACCCACAATGCTCCATAGGTTTCCAAAATTTACCATGCTCCATAGGTTTCCAAAATTTACCATGAAAAATAGTATTTCCAGATGATAATAACTGTTGATAAAAAACTGATTGAGAAGGTGTGATTTTAGAAAATCCAGATTCATTTATATTAAAATAATTATGATGACCACTTGTGCTTTCAAGGTTCCAAACATAGTGAGCTGAATCTAACTTATCTCTTTGGGTGATATAAAATCTAATTATTTTATCCTTCTCTCCTTCTTCATTTATTACATATTCTAGTCTAGGTATCACTGCATAATAATCTGATGGACCAAAAACTTTTGCTGGACTTGCATAAACACTTTCAAATTCTTCATATTCCCCAGTTTTGTCTTCATGCAAATAATCATCTAATTTATAATCAAATCTTATTTGATCAATAGTTGCCTCTCTAACAAATCCATCTGTTGGTGATTGGGTGCATTCAATAATAGTAAATATTGTTCCTGCAGCTACAGCAGAAAAGGTGCCCACAGGTCCAGCTACAACTGAAGCAAGACCAGCTCCTCCAGCAGTTGTTGCTCCAGTAACTACAGATATAGATGCGCAATTTACGCTTCTAACATCATATGGTCCACATGAATTATCATGCCCAAATTCCTCATATAATAAACTAACTTTAGCTGAAATAGGAAAACGATTTTTCTCTCTAGCTATTACACTCAATACATTAACAGGATAATTACAATAATAATCTTTTTTTATTTCACCAGATTGTGTTTTTATTTGAGGGCATTTTTGGCATCCACCAGAAGGGCATTTACAATTGCCATTTTTATCTAGGGTTGCATCAGTTGGATAACAGGTGTTATTTATATAAAATACTTCATCACATCTATACATCACACTCTCATCCATAATAGCAAAAGATTTGCTAATAAATATGAATATTAAAAATATTATTAAAAAAAAATTTTTCACAAAATTCTAATATCTTATGTAGTATTTTCTGTGTCTTTACTCATTAAAACTTCTTTTCTTTCACGTGCTTCTTGTGCTGCAACTGTCAAATTGGCAACAGGTCTTGCTTCTAGCCTTTTTAAACCAATTTCTTCACCTGTTTCATCACAATATCCATATGTTTTATTTTCAATTTTCCTTAGAGCTGAATCAATTTTTGAAATAAGTTTTAAATATCTTTCTCTTGTCCTTAATTCAATGTTAGTATCACTTTCAGAAGATGCTCTATCTGTGTCATCAGGTTCCTGCATATGTTTTGATTTTAATGCTTCTAAAGTGTTTCCTGATTCTATTATTAGCTGTTTTCTCCAAGTAAGAAGTTTTATTTGAAAATATTTATAATGTTCATCACACATATATTCCTCCTTTTCTGAAGGTGAATAATTATCGCTGATTTTAACATCATTTAACCATGATTTATTATCACTATCTGTAAGAAAATCTACATCACTATTTGAAATTCCTGTGTTAACCATTAAAACCTCCAAATTAAAAGTTACTTATTAATATAATTATATTACAAATAACCTGTTAACTCAACAATTTTATTAAAATTTTCTACATGATTCTTCAATTGATTTTTCAAGATTCTTCATAAATAAATCTTTATTATCAATTTGGGAAATATGAGGTAAAAAATGAATATTTATGGTTCCTGGATATTTAAAAAAAGACCCTTTTGGCCAGTATTTCCCTGAGTTTAACGCTACAGGTATAATTTTACAAAAATTATTTTTTGCAATTGTATAAATTCCTGACTTATACCTAGTTTTTTGGTTAATAGCCGTTCTAGTGCCCTCAGGAAAAATTACTAAATTTCTTTTATCATTTATAATTATTTTTTTTGCCTCGCTAGAGATTTTTTCTAAAGATTTTTTACCCTTGCTTCTATCAATATATAGCATACCCATCATCATTAAATATTGTCCAAATAATGGTATATATAACAATTCCTTTTTTAGAATATATGCTGGGTTAATAAAAAATTTTAAAAAAAATATAGTATCCCAAGTTGATTGATGTTTTGATGCTATAACAAAATTTTCATTTTGAGGTATATTATCCAAACCTGAAATTTCTAAATTAATTTTACAAATTATCTTGAGTAAAAAAATATTAATTTGACTCCACATATAGCCAGTGAAAATAGCGGTCTTCTTGCTAAATATAGAAATTGGTAAGAATGTAAGAGATAACAAAAATGTTATAAAAACAAACATTATATTAAAGGTTAAAGACCTAAAAAATAAAGAAATATTATTATTTGTTTTTTTGAGATTTTTCATATTTTCTTAATAATTTTACATTTTCATTATGTTCTGCATAACTATCTGAGAATCTATGTGAACCTTGGCCATCTGAAACAAAATAAAGATCTTTTGTTTCCTTTGGGTTGGCGGTAGCAAGAATTGAACCTTTGCTTGGATTGCATATAGGGGTGGGTGGCAAGCCACTTACATGGTAAGTATTAAAAAATGATTTAATTGTAAGGTCTCTTTTTGATAATTGCCTAGGGAATTTATATTTACCTTTTGTAATTGCGTATATTGTAGTAGGGCAGGATTGTAATTTCATATTTCTTTTGATTCTATTAAGGAATATACCAGCAATATGATCTTTTTCTGAGTTTAGTGAAGATTCTTTTTCTACAATAGATGCTAGAATTAACAATTCTTCCTTTGAGTTAATAGATATAGATTTATCTCTGCTATTCCAAGCCTGTTCAAGAAATAAGCTCATATCATTTTGCATAGATTTTATTAAATCATTTCTATTATCTCCTCTTTTAAAAAAATAAGTTTCTGGCATTAATGAGCCTTCCTTTGGTGTGAAGTTAATTTTGCCAGTTAAATATTTATTATTATTTAAATCATTAATTACATTAGTGATTGTTTCTCCTTCAATTACAGTGAATTTTCTTAAATAAATATCTCCGCTAACCAGTTTTTGTAGGATTATAAAATAATTATCTGTGCTGTTAAATTTATATTCCCCAGCTTTAAAAAATAGGTTCTTATTAAATATTTGCAGAATTCTAAAGATATTTTTATCTATATGTGGAGATGTAACTATTTTATTTTTATGCAAATTATCAAAAACTTGATACAGGCTTTCGCCATTTTTTACATAAAAAACTAAATCATTTTTTATGGGTTTATTAAAAAATAATAATAGTGAAATTAATAATAATTTTAGCGCAATCAATATTGCTAAAATTAAAAAAAATTTCTTCATTATATTTTTTTAAAGATCACTGAAGCATTGGTTCCGCCAAAACCAAAAGAATTTGAAAGGCAGATATCAGTTTTTTCCTCTTGTGGAGAGTTTGGTATAAGGTTTATACCATGGTTTTCTATAGAATTCTCAAGGTTTAGAGTAGCTGGTCTTATATTATTATTTAAAGCCATAATTGAATAAATAGCTTCAACGCTACCTGCTGCACCTAAAAGGTGGCCAATAGATGATTTTGTAGATGACATAGAAAACTTAGGTGATCTCTTTTTAAAAAATCTTGCTATTGTTTCAAGTTCAGCCTTATCTCCAACAGGTGTAGATGTTCCATGAGCATTTACATAATCTATTTGATCACTATTAAGCTT
>Ga0181585_10004589_pt1 | contig 12055 bp, 10 predicted proteins | sample 071ome_29_FD_132469 | JGI IMG/M metagenome (GOLD analysis project Ga0181585, IMG submission 132469) | Coastal salt marsh microbial communities from the Groves Creek Marsh, Skidaway Island, Georgia - 071407BT metaG (megahit assembly) | ecosystem: Environmental > Aquatic > Marine > Intertidal... | reverse complement strand
CTCCCACTCCAGTAAATGCTGTTCGAACACCCTGTTCGACGCCTTGACCTGCTGCCCTGGCGACTCTTGTAGAAATATCTATGGCGGCTCGATCTAAAACTCTGGCGGCATCGCCCAATTGCCTATCTCTTAGAGTTGTCGCCTGAATTTGTCTTAAGCCAACTGTAACTGCCCTTGCCTCTCTCTGAGTTTGTAAAACCTGAGCAGCCGTTACAGCGTCACGTCTCAGGGCACCAATATCTGCCGGTTGAGCACCGGCAATCCTTCCCTCAATCTCTCGCAAATCTAAACGACGACCAGACAATAGCGCACGACGTCCTGCACCACCAAGAGCCTGACCAGTCGCTGTACCTCTTAAAGCAATAGAAAATGCAGATTTCAATCCTGGTGGTAGTTCTGCTCCTGCCTCACTTACTGCTTGGGCAAAGTTTAATATTGCCCTTTGTCTACGCACAGGATCTTGACTGTAAATACCGGACAGATCAACATCAAGACCAAGCCTGCTTGCTAAATATTGTAGTCTACCACCCTCTTGGATTCTTGCTTGAATTGTTTCTGTACTTTGAAGAGTCTGATTGATAGATTTACCAGATATACCAAGTCTTCTACCAGCCAATTCGGCACGAGTAGCAAGGGTCAAAAGAGTTTCGCCCGATTGAGCAAAGGTGGCATCAGATGCCGCCAGTTCTTTTACAAGACCTAAAATTTGCGCTGGTGGTCTTCTCAGAGCCACAGACAAACCAATGATCCTATTTTGCAAATCTCCAATTTGTTTTGATGTCATTGGAGTTTGAAAGGCAAGATCTCTAGAGAACTCAATCAATGTTGAATCTTTTACAAGATTTGAATTTGCAGCGATAACTTGATTTAAATTACCAAGCGAAATTCCAGAACCTTCAAACTTCTTTGTTAAATCAAATTGAATATCGCTAATCGTCTTGAAATTAATACCCAATCTATTGGAGGAACTATTTAACTTTTGAAACAAGCCAACGGTTTGATTTATTTGTTTATTGTAATCCTCTAGACCAAGATCAACAAGCGCTTCTTTTTGTAATTGTCTTACTTTGCCAAGGAGGTTTATTGCTGCAAAGCCACCTTCCCCAATTGACGTTGTTAATTGATTCTGTGCAGCCCTAAGAAGTTCAATCTCAGTTTTTAAACCTGCAATTTCAGGCGTTGCTTTTATGAGGGCTTCTAGTAATCCTTGTGGCGGTGCCAATTTATTTCTCCTCTTCCTCGTCAGGCTTAAAAATTTCTTCAAATAGAGTAAAGATCCAGTCTCTTTTTGTTATTGGCATATTTGTTATTTCAGTATAAGACCATCCCTTTGAGACCATAATCATCATATTTTCATAAACTCTTTGAATATAATTAGAATTCAGGGAAAAAAAAGTTCGCCTGGATAGGCATACCCCCTTCCTGCTCTTGCCCACAGTGAGCACAAGCAGATTTAAAGACGGTATTTAATGTTGGCAGGCTTTTGTAATATGTGGCAGATAAAAAGCGTGAATCCATTATTTTTAAATTATCAATAAATTGTCCTATGTTGTCTCTATTCGTATCCCCATCGACACTTAATATTATTCTTTTATAAAACTCTGTCATTAAACTTGTGTTGATATTAAGTTTTTTCATTTTTTCAACAGTTCTTTCTATCGAGGCTATTTCGCTTGGCAAAAGAAGCCTAAACTCAATAACCTTTTTTGATTTTGGCACTTCAATGATCAAAGAATTCTTATCTGTCTTTTCAATGTCGCTCTCACGTACATTACCAATAACTTCTTTTAAATTGATATTAAAAGTATATTCTTTCTCGCAGCCACCACATGCTATAATTGCTGGATAATCTTCTCCATAAGCGTCAATTCTAGCGCCTATTAAAATAGCCAACTTGTCTGTTTCAAATATTTCATTAACCTCAAAACCTTCTTCTAAAACAATGCTTTCTAAAAGTTTCTCGACCGTCATTTCCTTTTCAACATAAGAAGGGTTTGTTAAAATTTCTTCTTCTTTTGTTGTCATCATTTTTATTTCTATTGTTTCTTTATCATGAAAGGGGTGATTGTCTGGGTAAAACCTCCCCTTTGTTGGTAATTCCAAAAAGAAAGTAGCACCATTCAAATCAGTGGATGGTTTAGATTCACCCATGCTAAATTTTTTCATTGTAACCTCTTGTTAATAAGTTGTTTCACGACCGGCAGAACTGATGTATGTCATGTCTGCCCAATCATATGATAATGTTATTGTAGCGCCAAGTATTTGACTTGTTTTGTATTGAAGTTTATCAAAACTTATTTTGCTCACGAAAGCATTATAAAGTTGCCAAACTTCATAAACATCACCATTTGGTGTCAACACCTCTATTTTAACAGTTCCTATTGAATTTATTAATGCTCTTTTATTCATATCTTTAAGTATTGGAGCATTTTCTATAACTTGGTTCGGATTGTCATAACCAAATTTCTTGTAAGTGTTCAGTATAATTCCTGCGATACTATCAAACTTTTCATTATCAAAACTTTCAACAATGCTAAAATTGATGTCAGACCAAGTTACAATGCCCCCTGGTTGTTTAAATTTCCAATTAATCAACTGAAAGTCTTGAGGGGCACTAAAATTTGGTCTTGGTCTATCAACACCAGTTATCATTGCAAAAGGTATATCATCGATTCTAAGTAAAAATCGAAAACTATTTTGCAAAGAATAACGAACGGTTTGTAAATAATTTATATCTGACATTTATAGTAATTATGTCAATTATTAATTTTGGTTAATCTCTGTGATGTTTACAGTGGCATAATCATAACTAAATTTTAAAGTTATTGTGTTGATGCCGGTTCCGCTATATTGTAGTTTGGAGTAGGTAATATCAGACACAAAAGAATTAAACAAGGTCCATGACTCTACTTCATTGCCATTAGAGTCTAAAACTTTAATTGCAATATCGCCAAAGTTGCCATTAACAAATTTTTCTTTTGAAAATGTTGTTCTCCAGCCCTCGTTATCAGCAGTCCATGTTGATGGTGGATTGTACCCCGCCTTAATAACTGCATCTAATACTTGACCTGATACATCTGGATCGACAGGTTCGACAAGAGTAACGCCAACATCACTCCAGGTTAATTTACCTGGATATTTAAATTGATGTCCCAAAAACTCATGATTTGCGCCCCCGGTAAAATTTGGGTTTGGTCTGTCACAACCAGTTACAACCCAAGCAGGAATATCTCCTATTGTTAAGATAAACTTAAACGCTCTTTTAGGCTCAATTTTAACTGATGCCCATGGTGGAATTGGTGATGCTTTATTTACAGCCATTATTTATACTCCTGCTTTCCTATTAATTAGTTTAATCCTCAAAAGATGCACCAGTGTTACTAATGATGAAGTCAACTGCGACAAACTCAATTGCTCTTGTGGGCTTCAAGTAAACCTTAGCGTATAGAATATTTCTATCAATAAGGTCAGCCGTTGTTGTGGTTTCGTCAAGAACCAATTTGAACTCATCCAAACCAAACCTTGCTTGGACATCGGATAGGAAAGGGTTAGCCTGACCGATAAAGCGTGCCCATGTGGCGCGGACGTTTGGTTCAAACAAGATACCAGCAGCGATGTTTGAAATACCCCTCTTGATAAAGATCATCAATCTGCGAACGTTGATTCTATCTAGAGCACTTCTTGTAACCTGTAGAGTCTTTTGACCAAAGATTACGATACCCTCATTTGGGAATGAAGCAATTGGATTAATATTTGCATCATATAGAAGGTCTCTATCTTGCGATGTAAGTTTTTGTGTAACATTAACTACAGGAAGACCTGCGACACCACCTGAAAGACCACCACGGTTGAAGCCTGCGGGTGCAAACCATGGTGCTCTAACCCTATCTGTGTAGGACATAGCACCAATAGCGGCTACAGATGCTGGTATGTATACCAAGTTACCTTGAAGAGTATCTCTAACCTGAACAAAGGGATAGTAGGCACAACCATAACTTGAGTTAATCTGACGATCTTTCAAGTTAGAAATTGTTGTACTTAAAACTGGATAAGTCTTTGCTGTACCTTCATGTGCAGGTTGGAAGTCTCCCTTAAGATCGATGACAGCCAATGCATCGGCTCTCGCCTCAGCAGTATTAACCAAGTGAGTTGTTAATTCTTCGTTGGTAATACCTGGAACTGATACTAAGTTGTAAGGTACAAACTCAGGATCTCTTGAAATATCAATTGTTTCTTTTACAGAGTTGTAGGCATAGTTGTTTCTCTCTGTCTTGCCTTCCAATAACGTGTTTCTAAAGGGATCTTTTTCTGTAATGTTTAGACCATCAGAACCACCATACATTGGCATTGTAAAACGGTCAACACCTGCATCAATAACACTTTTGTAAGTATTCCCAGTTTGAGAAGAGATGGCAGTGCCGCCCACTCTTGAACCAGAAACCCAGCCCAACTCTGTGCTACCTGTCACCTCATCAAGTGTGAACACAAACTGATATTCGGTGTATGATCCAGTAGTGTATTGACTTGAAAGGTCACTTGACTTATTTCTATTTAAATCAGCAAAATCTCTATTGAACTTATTGCTAGCCTTTGTTCTACCAGTCCAAACGCCCCAATAAGCATCTGTTTGATTCGATAGCCCATCTTGGCTTGCAGACAATCTTAATTCGTGGGATGGGAATAAGAATTTGAGTTCTGGTCCAGCGCTTTCTCCCATTTGAGAACCAGTAATAATGAATTGACCGTTTAAGTCGGTAATCGAAGCACCATCTAAGATGTCAGCCCCACCGAGTGCAAAACGATCAGCACTTGGTACGTTTGTATCAATTGTTACTGTAAAGTCCTTGTATTTTAATGGACCATAGAAACCGAATGGCAAATCTTCTGGATCGTATACATCTGCGTCCATTTCAATTCTAATATATTTAGAGTTATTTAAGTATTCGCCTCTTGTCTCCAATCTTCTTGTATCTGTGTTAAATTGAACGTATGAATCACCAATTTTTCTGGCAACATAATCTAGTGAATTAGCATCTAGATTACAATTGCTGAATCTTTCAAGGATAATTGGAGCCGAATCTGTATCATTTGCACGGCGAACTAAAACATCAAATGTACCAAATCTATTAAATTGATCTTGTGAGTAGTTTATGTTGGCAATTGAAATCTTAAGATTGTTTTGTGCCCATTCGGCATGGTCTAGAGCATGAAATTTAAAAAGTTCTTTCATTCCAGCATAAGTATATGAATTAGATGCTGCTGCGCCACCCAAATCTTGACCAAATACCATACCTGTGGCTGGATTGTATCTTGTGGCACCATCTTCAAATGGGGTTTGTCTTGTACTGTGACGTACTGAACCTGATGCTAGTGGGAAGATAACACCCAAGTATTTTGCAGTTGACGCACCAGCAACGGAACCTGAAACCACTCCACCGCTACCAGTTACAACACCCTCTGCATACTTTTGCAAAAATTCATTTGCATATGTCTCTCCGAGCCAGTATCTTTCTCTTTGACTTGTTTTAGTCACAGTTGTGTTTACTAAACTTGGATTTGTGTTAAAAACATTTCTAATGTAATTTTTATTATTCTCGTTAAGTGAGAAGTTTATTTTACGATCTTTGTAGCCGCCAGTGGATGTAGATCCGGTAATTGCAATTGTAAAGTTATCACTATTATCTGAGAGATAGAATCTACACAAGCCTGCGCCGACGTCACTTTCAGCGCTCTGTTCATGAGTCTCGCCAACCAAGCCGATCAAACCATCTTCAACGTACCATGTAGCAACCAATGATCCAGTTGCGTGTTTTGTAGTTGATCCACTCATAGCATTTGGAAAAACAAATAAGCCAAAATCAGAACCGGTCGCACTACCTGAGAATGTTGGAACTTCGGTAATATCCTTTCCGAGAGGACTTGCACCATTAATTTTCCAACCTGCTTCACCACCACTTTCAGGTGATACGTTTTGAGAACCCAAAAGACGAATATATGTACAGGTTGAAGAGTTTCTTAGCCAAGCCTGTGCAGCGTATGCGCCATAAGTTGGAGTCTGCTCATTGCCATTTCTCCAAACATCGTCAGACTTTCCACCTGGAACTGGCTCACCATACAATTGAACAAATTCAGCAAAAGAATCAACGGTTACGGGTCTCATTGCTGGACCATACTTAGCCCTACCAACAAAAAGAGGACCAACCTCTGCTGGTTGATTTGGCAATTGTGTATTATCAATCTCGTTTAGGAAAACGCCGGGTGAAATAAACTTAAATTTTCTGGCACTCATAAATTATCTCCCAATTATGCTACAGTAAATAGTTTTGAAATAGTCTAAAAACTAAGGTCTGTATCCATCATCAGAGAATTCATTAATGTCTCCCAACACAACATGCTCCCTTGGGAAACGCACTTCAACAAAATTTTCTTTTCTAGAAACTTGTGGACCTTTTTGGTTTGGACCAGCACCCATGATATAGCCAATCACCTTAATATTGACAACGGATTCATAAACTTTTTCATTGTTACCAAGGCTGCTCAAGTTATTCTTGATTCCAAAATCAGTTTGTAGGAATGCCTCATAACTGTGTCCGTTTTCACTAATCATAAATTGATTTATATTATTATTAAAAGTAGCAAATGGTTGAATCATATCATTTATTTGCTGTTGATATTCTGCTCTTAAATTAATTGTATAATTTAAGTCATGATAAATGGGCAAAGGAACTGTTGCCATTTCATATACCACTTTTTCATTTTTAAATTTAAAATTATTTTGGTTATACAGCCTTAAACTAGTTGCATTGGCAAAGTTTTTAGTCTTAGATTGTTTTACCTTCTTAGCAATTGTTAATGTCGTTCCATCGCCGCCAGCAAATAATCTTGCGGGAATTGGCGAATCACCAGTTGCAGTTTGTTTTACTGACGTTCTTTCAACTGAAATCATAGGGAACTTAAGTGACTCTGTTCCCAACTCTCTCATCTCTCTATCATCTTTGATTTGAAATGCCCTCTCCTGAGTTAACCAAATGATTGGAACCTTACGCCATCCATCGTTTCTTGTTGCAAATACGTCAATGGTTTGGTTTAACCAATTATAAAGAGCCATGTCAATAGTCTCAAATGTTGAAGGCTTTAATGTATCGTATTGTACGGGATAAGCCGCTTTAAACAAAGCATCAGCATTCTTACAAGGGTAATAATAACCACCTTCTGTATGAGTTCCAACACAACTGAGATCTTCAGCCTTTTTTAGAGCATCACGGTAATTGTTGAACTTGTAATTTTCTTCAATATACTTTGGTAACATTTAATAATCCTATGGGTTAAATTTTCCTTCTCTTGCCAAAATACAAGTTGCACTAATCTCAAAACTCTTATCTGTCTGATCAAAGAGTAGTTTTGGTTCACTTAATTCAACAATCTCATAATCAAAATCGCCATAACGAACAAAGTCCCCAACACGAACATAGAGGTCTTGATCTTCAGTTAAGCGTCTTTTATGGAAATCAACTACAATTTGTGGTCTTCTATCAATACCATATTTTGTAAATTCAGTCTTTGTGCCATTCCATTTTACACGGCTATACACTCTGACTGGTGGTAAATATGTCTTCTCTATTGCCTCACCATAAAGTGGGTGATAGTTTGAATGTTCTCTTGACACTGGAAAATAAAGAATCTGTTGTCCAACAACACGTTCAATAACTTCGTCATTAATTTGCTTAACAAAGTCTGCTTCCTTTTGCCCCGTAAAAAGTGGAGGCGGCGGCGCATCAGGTCTTGTCCATTTATCATCTGCCATTCTTTATTATCCTACAAATAATGGAACTGGGACTTTACTTAATGTGTCCGCAGTTGTTTTAGTCATATTAGCGTCTTTTGTCAATAACTTCTCATAAGTCAATTCATCTAAGACTGTCTTAAGTTCCGTTCTTAAATCGCCCATCTCTTTAGATGCTTCACCTAAAAGAGCAGTAGCATTAAGTGTAACATTACCACCTGGAAGTGGAACAACGCCGCTCAACTTTCCTCTAATTTGTCCTAACATTTCCTTACAAAGTGCTAGAGCAAATCTACGAATCCACTGCTTACCAATTGAGTTAATTGATGAATATGGAATATTTTGGAATGGTAGATTGTTCATATTGTTAACACCACGAGAACCATTCTGACGATCTGGATATTCTTCAGTGGCATCCTTCTTTACAGTAAATCTAAAGTAAAAACGCTCTGGTGAAAGAGTTGAAGGAGTTGGGAACAATCTTAACTTGTTATTAATAATCTCATATGAATAATGAGATACTCTTGTGTATAGAGAATCTTCATACATCATTGCCTGAAGTTTATTCTGCCAAGTTGGAATAACTTCAAAAGTTGAATCGTCGGCATACTGTCCGTAAGTTGATAAGTTACCAATAACATTTAAACCACCATAGTATGCAAAGAATCTCCACATAGATGCTGGTGTTTTGTAATACATATTGCGAATAGTAATTTTATTATTGCCAACTGTATCACCGCTATCTAGAGTTAATTCACCATTGGCAACTGATGAACTTACAATCTCTTGTAAATCATAATCTTGTTGTGAGGCTGTTGGAATAAAAGATGCTGTGTAGTAAGTTAAACCACCACCGGCTCCAGCCTCGGAAGCGACACCCTCTGCAACTCTTCTTGTGTAATCAAACGTATATCTAGGAAGCGCCATTTCGCTGTTAGAGCCACTTAAAGGATCGCCCTCAACAATCTGTCCGTCCTCATCAAAAGAAGCCGTTGTAGCGCCAAGTAGGTTGTTTAATGAGTTCTTTGCTTGATGGATGTTCACCAAATACGAGTATTCTAAAACAGCCTCTTCATAAGCAGCATAAACATTATACTGAGTTAATTCAATATCTAATACATCACCGCCCAATTTTTTATAAACAAAACCAACTTGATCTGCTGCTCCAGAAGCAAATGCTTGATAATCTGGACCTTGCATATAAAATCCAAATGGTAATGGGTTACTTGCCGCATTTACATTATCGGGCGTTCCTGTAATTGGCAAAATGACTTTGCTTGAATTACTTGACGGTGTTAAAACTGGTACAGACATTCATCTAATCTCCTACTATCTAAATAGTTTTATTAAAGAGAAACCCCCCACCCGTCGAAACGGATGAGGGGTAACCCTTAACTACGCATTAGCAATTAACCAACGAGATCGTGGCAGATTACTAGACCGTACATGTCAGGACGAACCATCTTCTTAGCGTAGCGAGTCATTACACCCTTACGTGGTGCAAAGTCCTCGGTACCGAAGATTGTTGGTGTGACCTGTAGTGGGACGTATGGAGCGTAAACGTAGCCACTCTCTAGGAAACTAGCACCCTTACGACCGACGAGTACAACGTTACGACGGAAGTATGGATCGACGTAAACGTCGAACTTCTTAGAGATTGAACCAACGTTAACAGCACCGGCAGTGCCATTTGAGTCAACGCTGACGCTTGCGCGGAAACCAGCAGTGAACTCAAGTAGGTTGGCAACTTCTGGTGAGCAAACGATGAAGTTAGCACCACCGCGAAGTGTCTTTCTGTGGATACGAGCAGAAACATCATTGATTGTCTCAATGAGGGTCTCGTACCACTCAGAAACGGTACCAGTAAACTCTGGGTAACCTGTTGAGCTTGAAGCTGTCTCTAGGGCAACACCTGACTCGCGGTTTAGGAATTTACCGGGCTGACGTGACCAGTGTAGTGTACCACCAGTTGCTCTCTTGATGAGGTCTTCTAGGATCTCACGATCAATTTCTAGAGCGACCTGCTCAGAAAGAATACCGGTTAGCTCTACCTCGGCGTCGAGGTTGTGGTAAGCGTTTAGGTCTTGACCTAACTCTGGTGACCACTTAGCACGAAGCTTCTTGGTTACGGCTGTTACAGCAACACTGTCTACCTTGATGTCGATCTCTGGGATTGCTGTGAGATCATCACCAAAGTTGCCACTTACGGTTGTGACATCAGACTCTAGGAGCCATGAGGCAGCACCCTTAACGCCACCAGTTGCATCAGCGTTGGTGAAGTTGTCAGCAGTAGCGTACTGCAAGTAATCCAAGGCAGTGTTTGAAAGAGCCTTGGCGTTAACCATGGCTGCGTTGTCATCTTGGTAGTTCATGGTAGCAGTGTGAGTTGTTACCAAGTATGCTGTGGCACGAGCGGTATCGCTTGCTAAATAACCAGTTAGGCGACGTGCCTGACGAGTACCACCGTTGGCGTCGGCTGGAGCAACTGGAACACCCTCAGCAGTCTGTAGGGCGACTGAGATAAGGTTATCTCTATTTAGTTGACCAAGATCATCAGCAATGGTAACTGAACGGATGATAACACCAGTACCAGAAGCGATATCGGGATCGTACTTAAGGATCTCACGAGCCTGAGCGACTGTGAGGCTATCATTAGCACCATCACTTGAGAACAACTGGAACTCACCGTTTGCATCAATTGCACCTGAAGCAACGACTGGGCTCTGTGAAGCTGCTGCCCAGGCTCCACCAGAAACTGGAGATGAGTAACCGTTGTTTAGGCTGTAGAATGATGTCTCATTACCAGCACCAGTGAGATCAACACCACCAGTGATCTGGTTACCAACACGACCACCACCGTAAACAGAATCGCCAGCGGTGTTACCGAGACGACCGTTTGTCTTGGTGAAGTCCAAGAAGAAGATGAGACCACTTGGTAGACTCATTGGTTGAACACTAACAAGATCGTTAGCGAGTAGACCACCGAATACACGACGGACGATTGGGAATGCGACGGCTGCGAAGCCCTCTACATCACCAACAGCCATGGATGAAGCTTCACGTAGAAGTTCCTTGGCTTGGTTCTCTAAGAGACGGGACATGTTGTCCCTTGTTCTATCATCACCGAGACCCTCAAGTAGACCTGTTTTTTCCCATTTGGAAACTAGGGCAGCGCCTTCTTGACGGAGGTCACGAGCAACGATGTTTTCTGTTAATCTTTCGACTATATTAGACATTGTTTAATCCTCCTTATGATGTTTAATGCCTGCTAAAATTTGCATACGATCAGCAAAGATGTTACTTTCGTTGACAACTTGCTTTTCGTCGCTTTTTCTTGCTTTTAGCAATAAAGATGTTGAAGATCGCTTGCCTACTGCCTCACTCAATGATTCCGGTTGCTTATTAGTATTAGCATTGCCCACTGTGCTTTTTAGAGTTTCATAGACAATCTTCGCTTGCTCAGATGACTGAGCGTTATTAATAGACTCGACAAGGTTGCCCTTTTGTCGCTCATTCAGGGAGTCGTCCATTAAAGTTTTGTTTGTGTAGAATAACTTGCTGTTTACTAGTTTGATCTCTTCAAACTTATCAGCAATATTCTGCACGGTTTCTTTTAGTTTTTGATTAGACTCTGTTAGTGTATTATTGGTCTTTACCAAAGATTCGTTTTTCTTTTCCAATTTAGAGTTTTCTTCTTCAACGGCGAGCATGACGTCCATTAACATGGCTTGCTCTGCCTGTTGGGCTCTTGTTGCACCATATGCCCTTGTCTGACCAACTGGCACTGGCTCAAAATCAAAATCCATTGATTCTTCTAGTTCTTCAGTTGTGTCACTTTCATCATTAAGCAACTCTGCTAAATCCACCTGTTCTTCAAACAATTCTTCATCCAATTCAACTTGTTCTTCTAGGCTTTCTTTTTGCACTTGTTCAAAAAGCGATTTAACATCTATATCAATCATTTCCTCATCCTGAAGATCACTTAATTCTGTATTCTCAACAAAAGCGTAGCCTTCACCTTTCTCATCTGCCTCAACAATCTGCTCATCGACAGTCTTGTTTTCTTCGAAGTCGTTTTCTTCCATAAGTTTTTCAACTGCTTCTTTAATATCACTTGAATATTTTTCTACAACTGCTTGTTCCGCGCTCTTAATTGCTGCTTCTCTAAGGGCAGTTGCGTCGATAATTGCTTGTTCTAACATAGATGACATAAGTAAACTCCTAATTTACGCTACAATAAATAGTTATAAAAAATGTAAAATGCTTTATGGG
>Ga0181585_10004588_pt1 | contig 12055 bp, 8 predicted proteins | sample 071ome_29_FD_132469 | JGI IMG/M metagenome (GOLD analysis project Ga0181585, IMG submission 132469) | Coastal salt marsh microbial communities from the Groves Creek Marsh, Skidaway Island, Georgia - 071407BT metaG (megahit assembly) | ecosystem: Environmental > Aquatic > Marine > Intertidal zone... | reverse complement strand
TCGGGATCAATCCAAATAAGGGAACGATCCGGAAAGCTGGCTGCCATGGTCGCGTCATGAGCGGGATCGTTTTCATCGATCCCATTTTCTCGGATGCCCAACATGAGGCGAGTGGCATCGTATCGATGCAGCCCCCCATAAGTATCGATCGTAGAGGAACCATTATAGGTATCATCCACTCCAGCCGGTGTGCCCTGAGCTTTGAGAATGGGAAGCGGTGTGGGTTGGTTGAAAAGATGCTCAAAGACTGGATCAATTGGAGGGCCGTCGATTAGATAGCGCCCATAACCATAGATTCCCGAAGCCCATAACACTTCAGATTGTCCTGCCTTCATGCCCTCAAGGATATTGACCTCAACCCCGCCAAGCGTACCGTGCCAGGCACTTGAGCTTTCGCCTTGTATTTCCTCCGATTCGCGAACTTCGAGGGTGTGGCTGCCCAGCACATCGCCATCATGGGTGTGAATGCCGAGGAACCCTGGGCGCGCAGGTAAGCGATTGACTCCCCCGCTGTTCCAGCTAGGGGTGCTGTAGGTAATGATGTAGCCTAAAGAAGTATCTCCATCGATATCGCTGATGAATTCGGTGACGTAGTCGGTCTCTGGATTGGCATTAGGATCCTTGCCAGGGCGAAATGTACCATCATTCTCGAAGGCAAAGAACCCGAGGTCATCACCTACTCGGCGAACAAACGTGGTATCGGTGCCATTGCTAGCCCCAGGATAGAGGCTGGCATAGACCCAGTCCGCCTCTTCGTCATCTGCGACTTTTCCCGAAATGAATGAACTGGCACCTCCTCCTGCTTGGACATCGTTGAAGAGCTCGAATTTGTCGAACACTTTGCCATCGTTGGTTCCGAGGATATGGTAGCCTTGGTTGGGCCTCCATGTCTTGCCTCCAGCCAGGATGAGGGTTTCGGCTCCACTCCCTTGAATACGGATATTTTCCCACCGCCACTGATGCCAATTTGCGGAATCATCATTGACTTGAGTGTAAGCAGTACTGGGTGCTCCGAACCCGCCTTGGCCATTGGGTTCATACCTCAGGATCTTGTTTTTGTAACCGACGAAGACGGCGCCATCGACTGAGACGGCAAAAGTGAAATAGTAATCCAACTGGGTGCCGCCGGCAGCCAGGAAATCTGCGTCCAGGGGCACAGGGCTGAAACCGACCTCGATGGCAACACCCATGGGTTCCCCTGAATCAGGATCAATCCATAGGATGGAACGGTCTGGGAATTCAGCTGCCATGGCTTGGTCGTGATTGGGGTCGGTTTCGTCGATACCATTTTCTCGGATGCCCAGCATGAGGCGTGTGGCATCGTATCGATGCAGGCCTCCATAGCTGTCGAGGGTAGAAGACCCATCATAAAGGTCATCAACCCCTGGAGGGGTTCCTTGAGCCTTGAGGATGGGAAGCGGCGTGGATTGGTTGAATAAATGCTCAAAGACTGGATTGAACCATTGAGCTTGGAGCGGTGGGGCGATCAAGGCGGTACCCAGAAGCCCTATGCAAAGCGAATAGGTAGCATGGAGAGAACGATTCATGGTCAATAGAGGTTTTAGTGAGATGTATGCGTTTCGTGCCCCTTCTGCTAGCACCGGTGACACTTACATAAGGCTGCCGATGCCAAGAGGCGGATCTGAATGACAAGACTTTGACCTATTTCAGTGGTGCGTCAAGATTGCAACCTTTGCCATCCAGCCCAGGGTTTGGCTCCTCGGCCAGGATGGGAGTTTGATTTTTGTCTGTAGGGTGGTTAACCGGACCCCGAACAGGACCCACCTTGCTTGATCCTGTCTTTTCAGACCCTGAATGCCTCTCTATGATTCATGCATGATTGCCAAATTCGTTCGATTCAAGCCCTGGTCCACCATGGGTTGCTGCATCGTGTGGCTTGCGACCATGAGTTCTCCGCTTGGCTTGTGTGCGAGTTTGGAAAATCTCTCCTGCCCAGCTGATCGGATCACCGTTGAAATTGAGATGCCCCAGTCAGGCCGATCGGATTCACCAACTTGGTCCCTTGAATTCATGAACCATCCACTTCTGGAGGGATGTGAGTTTTCATTAAATGTTTATGGAAGAGGCAATGTGTTAGCCGGAGCAAAGTGGCTGGCTACTGAGCGAAGAGAGCATCGTGAACGCATTCCAGTGCTATTTGGCAAATCGGCTGAAACCACCAATCACTTCCGTGAATCTGTGTTGAGGTTTTTGAGCGAGGATGGGTATCGCATCCAACTACGGTTTCGATGTTATCCCGACGCTATTGCCTTTCGATATGAACTGCTGGCTGCCCCAACGCAAAAACAGCTCGTCATTGCTGATGAAGCCACCTCATTCCACGTTGTGGGCCAACCCAAAGCCATGGTCCAATACCTGGAAAACCATCGCACTTCTCATGAGCACGAAGTCGCCACGCTGCCCCTAGGGAAGGTCGAACATCAGGCCTTGTTAGACCTTCCCTTAACCCTGCAGTGGCCGGATGGAATCACTGCGGTGCTGACGGAGGCAGCGTTGAGGAATTATGCAGGCATGGCGCTTTCACGCGAAAGAGATGTTGGGTCATATAATCGTTTGCGTGCACGACTGACTCCCCGCCCCGACGGGAACAAGGTTGTGGCGAGCTTACCTCTCCTTTCGCCCTGGCGGGTTCTCTTGGTGGGGGAGCGTGCCGGGGCCCTGCTAGAATCCAACACCCTTTACTGCCTTAATGAACCTTCAGTCCTGGAGGACATTTCATGGATCAAGCCAGACAAGCTGACCTTTCACTGGTGGAATGGTGATGTTTTCGATGGTATCCCTGGTGACTCACCGCTTTCGATTGAAATGGCTCGACGTTACATCGATTTTTGCGCGGACCAGGGTCTCAATATACACGCTATTTCCTCCACCCAAGCCCCCACTTCCCCTTGGTATCATCAAGTCAAGCCAGGGGTGGCTCCAGGGCCTGAAACCGATGTGACGCGGCCTCGGGAATCGTTTGATCTGGAGGCAATACGTGCGTATGCCGATCTTAAGGGAATCCGTCTTTGGACCTGGGTCCACCAAGATGCCCTGCGCGGACGAGTCGAAGAGGCTTTTGCTGCTTTTGAGAAAATGGGATGGCAGGGGATGATGGTCGATTTTTTTGATCATGATGATCAGGATCATGTCCTGTTTGCCGAGGAGATCCTTGCCGCTGCAGCCAGGCATCACATCCTCATTCACTTTCATGGCATTTGGAAACCAACCGGTCTGCGAAGGACCTATCCCAATCTCATGAATCACGAAGGAGCCCTGAATCTTGAATACCTCAAATGGAGTGATCGCTGCACTCCAACCCACAACCTTCACATGGCCTTCACTCGTTTGATGGCAGGGCCGATGGATTATCATTTGGGAGGGTTCAGGGCGGTTACTGCAGATGCCTTCGAGGCACGTCAGGTGGCACCCTTAGTGTTAGGGACGCGCTGTCACATGCTCGCTATGTATGTGTGTTTCGATAACCCAGCTCCGATGGTTGCTGATTACCCCCAGGCCTATCTCAACCAACCTGGATTTGATTTCCTGATGGCTATCCCGACCTGGTGGGATGAAACACGTGTGCTGCATGATGAGCTTGGGGAATGCCTGGTTATGGCCCGCCGACGAGACAGGACTTGGTATCTGGGAGGTATGTGCGGCGAGCGATCACACGAACTGTCACTAGATCTATCAAATCTCCTTGATGGAAAAGGCCAACTTGAATTGTGGGAGGATGTGGCTGCTCGATTCCCCAATCGCTTGTCCCAACGAAAACTGGAAGTGAGCCCGGATCAACCCCTGACCCTCCACCTCGAGCCAGGGGGCGGTGTGGTGGGGCGTTTGAATCAGGCTCCGAGTCCCACTCCTTGAATGAAGCGTTCGATTACCCGCATGCAAGATCCGATACTCAAGCTGCCCCGTCATACTCTCCTTGCACATTCAGTGCGATATTTGGGTGTGTTGCTGGCAAGCCTTCTTTGCTCGCTGAATATCCAAGCCCTTGAACCGAAGAAGGTTCTTGGCTTTGGAGACATGCTTGAGCCGCAACCCTATCAGGTGTTTCAGCGTGATCGAATCGATTCAGGGCCAATACGTATCAGAGCTTGCCTGCCTACAATGGACCAGAGCATATCGAGTATGGAATGGTCTTGGGTGGCTGATGGCGTTGCCTCGGCCTGGTTCCCACTTGCTGTTCAGTGGGATGATACCTGCTTTCAGGCTCAGGTACGTTTGCCTGCTGGGGGTTGGTACACCCTTCGCTTGCGGGACAGAGATGACCGGGCCAAGACCCATGAAATCAAATATATCGGAGTGGGTGAGGTGTTTGTGGTAGCTGGTCAGTCGAATGCTGCCAATCATGGCGAAGCCATCATGGAGCCTCGCTCAGACCGAGTGGTCTCTCTCAGTCAGGATGGCTGGCAACCAGCCAAGGATCCGCAACCGGGTGCCAGTGGTCGTCGAGGCAGCTTCATGCCGACGCTGGGAGACAAATTAGTCGATGCCCTTGGGGTGCCTATTGGTTTTGTTGCCTGCGGTCTGGGTGCTACCAGTGTGAGAGAATGGCTTCCAGCTGGTGACACGTTTGATCGCCCCCCAACACTGGAAGGGAGAGTCAAACATCTGGATGATGGCCGATGGATGAGTGGTGGCGAAGCATTCGATCACTTCATGCACCGAGTCGATGCTCTTGGCATCGAGGGGTTTCGTGCGGTGCTATGGCATCAGGGTGAGAGTGATGCCAATCAGCGTGATCCAGGCAGGACCCTACCCGGAGAAGATTACGCTAAGATGTTAAGTCGAATCATCTCGGCCACTCGGGCCCAGCTTGGATGGGAGGTGCCCTGGTTCGTGGCCCAGACAAGCTACCATGTTCCTGGGGATGAGGCCTCTCAGGATATACGCAGGGCCCAGGCATCCATGTGGAAGCCTGGGTTGGCCTTACAGGGACCCGATACCGACGCCCTGAAGGGAATGCTTAGGGAATCTTATGGACAAGGGGTTCATTTCAGCCGTGAAGGGCTTATCGCCCATGGGCAGGCCTGGGCCCATTGTCTGCTTCCCTGGCTGACCCGTGCGACTGATCAGCCAAGCTCTCCTTGAGTTCCCGATTCCAGGGAATTCAAATCAACCCTTAAAATGCTTGCTTTGCTTGCAGGCTCTGGAATCAAACCACTGGCTAGAGTGAAGGTGGGTTTGTCTCGACCTACCCTAATTTGGTGGGGTCGCCCTGAAAAAACCCTGGGATGAAGGACCCCCCCATCACAGCGCAGGGTGTAGAGGATTTCTCCAGTGCCCTCCTCTAAAACCTGAACCACGTGGTTCTGGCCATCCAGGAATTGAACAGAGGGCAGGTAGCCGGCTGTCTTGCGTCCATCATTGGCCTTGCGATCAATGGTGATTGGCCATCCTGGAAATTGCGCTTGGTTGCCCTGCTCTACCTCGGAGAATCGAGGCCAACATTCAAAAGTGATTTGTTGGGTTCGCTTGTTGAAGCGAGCGATACCAAACCCATCGGCTCTTTTTCGCTCATCGGCGGTATTCTCTGGGTTAGCGTAGGCGAGCATGGAGAGCTTGTTGCCAAGACCATCGGTAAAATCTCCCGTCCAGGGTAGGGGACTTTCTGGGACTGGGTTGGGGCCAGGTTGTTCATTCTCTGGATGCCACCATCTTCCATAAATGGTGTTTACCAATGCTGGACCGGTGAATCCGTAGGGGCCGTCTCCGAACTCCTTGATCCCATGTTTGACGACTACGGCAAGATGCTGGTCGCCACAAAGATGAACGGCTTGGGCTCGTCGCATGAGGGAAAGGGCTCGTCGGCTTGGGGTCTGAGGCCAACCATTGCAGTCCAGATCGGCCAGCAGTCGGTTGCTTGGGTTACCGTGAAGATGGACTGCACCGCAGAAAGCTGTCTGGGACAGCACCGCTTTCATCACGCTTCCAGTCCAGTCAGCTGACCAGTTTTCCAAAAAGCGCTCCTGCCTTGGGCCCAAGAGTTGTAGGCCAGGCAAATCGATTGTCTTGGGGTCATAGGATGGGTCGTTGATATGGTCCGGCCGGGGTCCCATTTTGGGTATTTTCCCAGCTGGGCCAGTCTTGAATTTACGGTCTTCCAGAATGGCAAAATCAATCCCTCCCACATTGAGCCGGGTAAAATAGACCCCAATGTCGCGATGGATCGGAGCTGGATCAACAGGATCAGGAAGGTTCCAGGTCTGCTGGCGTTGGACTTGATTCACGTAAGCAACCGGGTAGCGATAGCCTCCGTCGGCATCGCCCGGAATGGTCGATCGCTTGCCATTTTCACCCCAGACATTCGGATGCCCCACATCGTGGTCATCGGGGATGGACACGGTGGGGCGATCGCGGATGATATCACGATACTGCAGCCCAAATTCGATCCAGCCTGCTGTATGTTCTGTATGTCGATAGGTTTGATCCCCGCCAAAAAACAACAGGTCTGGATCGAGTTGACGCAGGTTGTTGACGATTTCATGACGTGGTCCGGTGGTTCGGCTGGAATTGCATGAAAGGTTTGCAACCACGATTTCTTCCTTGGATGCTGGATCCTTTCGAATCAGGCCCTCGAAGCTTGCCTTGTCGCCATGTCGCACCCGATAGGCTACCTCCTGAGTGTTGTCCCAGTCTTCAAGACGGAAATGGGCATCCCACCCTGGATACATGACTTCAGCCTGAGCCACCTCTTGCCATGACTGACCCGCATATTTCAGCTCAAGCCTTGCCAGGCGTGGCTCCTCTGGAAGCAGGGGAAAGAGTTGAGCCGTCAATTTGAGGACGCCAGCCTGATGGGTGTAGAGAGCAAAGACCACCACCTCTTCCCTGGGGACGTTCAAATTGGGCGGGGCAGCTTTTTGGCCGTTTTTCAGCGGGGTTTTCTGATTGGCTGGGCGGGTCCACCATGATCCGGTACTGAGGGATTCCAGGTTGGGGAAGTCCTCTCCAAAAGGTTTGGATTTTTCGGCTGCCGCCAAATTGTGGGATGAAGCGCTCAGTGCTCCAATGCCTAAGGCGGTTGATTGAATAGCTTTTCTGCGGTTGATCTTCATGGTTTGGGGCGATTGATCTAAGACACTAAGGAACAAGGTGTGTCGGGAACAGGCCAAAAGTCTGATCGAAATGGGCTAGCTGTTGCTTTGGCTGAGGTTGGGTTGAGGCTATGCACAGGCTTTGGGGTCTTGCCTTTTTCTGACACATGGGCAGCATGCAGCCATGCTAGCCAAATCTCCAAAATTTCTTGCTCACCTTGCTAACTGCCTGGCCGTTCTCGTGATGATGCACCTGATTGCAGAGAGCATGGCTGCTGACCCGCAATCCGAGTTGGTTGAGGATGCCTCCAAACCGGTCTTTTCCTCACCTGTGTTGGACCTAGGGCTGGTGGTCGGAGACCTGGAGGTTTCAGCAACGTTTTATCGGGATGCGCTGGGTTGTCGAGAAGTCCAAGGGTTTACGGCGAATGGATCCTTCGCTGCCTCCATTGGGCTGGTGGATCACATGGATGTCACTGCCAGGGTGTTTCTGCTTGGTGAAGGGCCCAGTCAAAGCCGCATCAAGATGATGAGTTTTCCTCAGGCCCACGCCAGCAAATCGGACCAGCGCTTCATTCATTCAACCCTTGGCTTCAGTTATCTGACCCTGCATGTCTTGGATCTAGATGCTTCGATGAAGCGTTTGAAAGCCTCCAAGGTCTCCTTTGAAGGTAAGACCCCAGTGTCCCTCGGTGGCGGAAATGCCCTGCTCGTAATCAGAGATCCCGATGGTAATTTCATTGAATTGATCGGCCCCAGTAAAACGGTGATTCCCCCCACCGCTGAGCCTTGAAGCTAGTTAAGTCCAAAAGAATCAAAAAGGCCTCCCTCTCGCTATGCGAAAGGGAGGCCTTCAAAGCACTCCTATCAGAGAAAAGAATCCGTCCTCTTGAGGAGATTGGATTCTTTAAACGCTGAGTCAGCTAATGACTTTGACGTTTTCGGCAATAGGACCTTTGCGTCCCTCACCAATCTCAAACTCCACTTGTTCACCTTCGTTCAGGATGTCTCCATCCAGGGCCGATTTATGAACAAAGAGGTCCTGGCCGTTCTCCTGGAGGATAAATCCATATCCTTTTTCAGGATCGAACCACTTAACCGTTCCTTGCTGTGTCATAATGGATACGTGCAGGAGGGTTTGACTCAGTAACGGTCAGAACGGCGTGATCTGCCAAAATCGCGTCTACCGCCGCCGCCGCCACCGCCAGGTGAGCTAGGTTTTGGGGTGGCTTCATTCACTCTCAGGTTTCGGCCCATGTGCTCGGCGCCATCAAGCTCCTTACAGGCAGCTTTGGCGGCATCCTTATCGGCGAAAGTGACAAATGCAAAGCCTCGTGGACGACCACTGTCGCGATCCTTGGCGATATAAATGTCTTCAATTTCTCCGTGCGCACCGAACAGGTCCTGAAGATCTGTGTCGGTTGCATCAAACGATAGATTACCTACAAACAATTTCATTGGATTACATGGATGCTATCTAACTCCTTACCGTTTATTCGGTTACACCTCATGCGGATAGCTTAAAAGGGAGAACGTCCGAGGAAAATCTGCCTGCAAGGTATCTGGGTGGAAAGGAAACTTAGGTTCACGTCCGGGACAGAAGCTGTACGAAAGGGGCAAGTCTGTCAATCACTGAATCCAGTCGAACAGTTTTGCAGCCTTGCCAATTAATCCAGCAGGAAAGATATAGGTTTGCCGGCTTCCGGGTGCTGATCGATGAAATCCACTCCTAGGATCTCTGCTGCTGTGGAGGCGATCTGATCGCTGTAAACCTCTGGGTGGTGATGCCACTCACCACGGTGCTCCAGGTTTGGGCTGCAGATGGCCATCCAGGTATGCCTTGCCCCCTCCAGCTTGTCGTTGTGATGCATCCAGTTGAACGGGTTGTCTCCTCGTCCGTGGTCCGTGGTCAAGACAAAGCAGGTTTGATCGCGGGTAGTGGGGTTAGACTGATAAGCCTCCCAAAGGTTCTGGATATATCGATCGGAGCGTTCAAGGTTCTCTAAGACACGATCGTAGCGACCATCGTGGGCCCAGTCATCGGTTTCTCCTAGTGAAAGGTAGAGAACCCTTGGCAGGTTGCGCTGGATGTGGTCCATGCAGAAGGCGAAGGTGTAGGCATCGTGCCGAACTGAATTCCAGGGTGTGGTCGTTTCAAATTGAAGGCTAGATAGCCATTGAACCCTTGGCTCGATGCTTTCATAGGGTTGAAACCCGGCATTGATGAATAGTGATCCTTTGCTGTGTTCAGCAATAAACTCCATAGTATCCCACGAAGCAAAGACCCCTGTTTGCTCTTTGGGGAGTTTCCATTCTGATTGGAGGAATTCCAGCAGCGTGGGGTGGGGGTTCTGAATCTTGTCGTTGCTTGTGATAAGCTTGTCTCGGGCCGTTCCAGTCAGGATCTCTGAGTAGCCAGGGTAGGAAAAGCGATGACGGTTTCGGAGGTTCATCTGGCTACCCTGCCGGCGGTTGCCGATAACCGATCCGTGATCGACCATCCACTCCCTCCAGAAAAACGGCATGAGCTTTTCCCTGCGCTTTTTTGGGGTTTCAGCCCAGAACCTCTTGTAGGTTTCTTGCGATTCCCAGGCCTCGGACTTGGCGGCCGCTTTGTAGGTCTCTTGATCAAGGCCCCCAAATAGTTCCTCGGTGCGAACCCCATCGAGGGTGATGAGAACGAGAAAGTGGGGTGCCTCAGCCCTAACGAGGATCAAGGATTGCCCTGCCATCAACCACAGCCATCCGGCAATGAGGCCCCGAAGGAAATTGAGCCGATTCATGACGTCACAATAGCCTTATCGGCAGGGCAGGGAAAGCGGCAATCCAGTTGGATGACCCTTTAGCCAGGGTCCTCATGTGACTCCATCATTGAGGTGGTACTTGATGGTAGGATATGCGTCCCTGGTGGGTTGCCCGTCAGGGATTGAATGGCTTGTCCTGCATGAGTTTAACCATGGCTGCCCCCATGGCTTCGCCCACATTCATGTAGGTTTCGGCATGGCCTCCGTAGTGACTACCCGACTGGCCACCTTTGGAAAGTGGATGGGTGTAGACGGTTGCCACATTGCCCTGAAATTCTGGGTATTTTCCTGACTTCCCATCCACAGCCATCATGGCCTCCAGGATTTTGCCCCCATTATCCGATGCCCCTTTTTGGGTTTGCCCCAATGAAGCGCAGACAAATTTGGCATCCGGGGCGTTGAAGTCCTTTCGCAGTTGTCTAATCAAGTGGGCAAGGTTTTGTTCATAGCGACTGGCGAGAGCGGCGCTTCGACTATCACGATCTCCCTGCCACCAGAAAAAACCAGCGATCTCATACTGTTTGGCTCCGGGGTAATGTTTGGGCAGATCTTTGAGAACGTCCTTGGCACGTGAGACATCACCATCGTATTGCATGCCCGCATACCAGTTGATTTTCTCCGGATCAGTCCCTTTCTGCCATTTTTCCGGAGTTCCTTTGTAACCAGGGTGGACCCATGTCACGCCCTTTTCATCAGTGAATTCGAACCCTTCACTGCCGGGGGGCAGGAGGTCCCAGCCTAATGCGCGGTTGCCGATGCAGCTTTTGAGCACCATGACCGGAGCATCAATGGCCTGGCCCAAGTGGTGTCCGATACCGATTTCGGGTCCTATATTGCCACCTTGGATGGTCATCCACTCGTTGAGCAGGAGCCTGGATCCACCGAGGCCGCTTCCCATGACCCGCACGTTCCGCACATCCATGCGCTGAGTCCACCTTCCCTCATGATCCACCAAATAGGGATAAAGCGCTTTCTTGCTGGTGGCGTATTCCAGTGTCCCATCCTTGTCTCCCTTGACCTTACCAAAGCCCAGCATGTTGGATTGTCCCAGTAGAATGAAAACTTGGACGGGTTGACCCATGTCGGCGGGTAGGCCATCTGGGTCAGGTAACACCTGGGTCGATGGCTGGGCGACTAGAGGGGATGGAATCAGGCAGCTGAGCAGCCATGTCAAAGCCATTGCAAGGAGCGGTTTCATATGGAATTTGGAAGCTGTTCTCCTGAGCATGAATCATGGCTCGGCATCTGTCCAGCCGGGGTGAGACCTACCTAAAAATCGGGGCCCATCGATCACTCGTGCCATACCACATGGCTCTTTATCCGGGGCGCTTGGATGCTTAACGCGGACAATGCTGAGACCATAGGGTCATCGACCTCGGCCTTGGGGGATACATGGGATTGGGGGCAAGGAGGCCAAGCAGCCACTAGGTCCAATAAGTCATTGGAGTCATTGGATTGTGGTACCGGCGGAGGGGCTCGAACCCCCACTCCCTTGCGAGAACCAGATTTTGAGTCTAGCGCGTCTGCCAATTCCGCCACGCCGGCACCAAGAAGACCTCATTTAAATCCCTCACCAAGTATCATTGCAAGCACTGTTTCCCAGCTAGGGAGGTAAGGCATGCAGTCTCTCTTAGATCAGAAAAGAGACTTGGCCTCGGTTGCTGGCAACGGCATGATTTAAGAATCCATGAAACAGAAAGCTTTCACCTTGATCGAACTCCTGGTGGTGATCGCCATCATCGCAATCCTTGCCGGGATGTTGCTTCCAGCACTGGGTCGAGCCAAGGCTAAGGCTAAGGCCATCAAGTGCGTCAACAACCTCAAGCAGGTATCTCTGGCGACCATCATGTATGCGGATGATCATGAGGACAAGGTGATCCCAGTTCTAGGGCCAAGCAAACCATATTGGTTTCATGTGATCTCGCCCTATATGGGGGATGCCGCCTACGCCAACGATCCCCAGAGCAAGTATGGTGGCTCCATGCAGACGATCATCTGTCCATCGATCAAGAAGCGCTCCACTCAGGAAGGCCCAGGAGACAGTGTGACTAACTGGAGTTACTGGTGGGGCCAGTACGCCAAAAGTAAGGCCGAAGGCAGTTATACCATCAACTCCTGGATGCAGTGGCCCATGGGAAGCTACTACGAGCCATCCACTGTAGAGGAGCGCAACCGATACTGGGGCATGTATTTAAACAGCAG